>Connie_p2__coassemble_465_pt1 | contig 50528 bp, 50 predicted proteins | sample Connie_p2__metabat2_low_PE_010 | metagenome-assembled genome bin Connie_p2 | reverse complement strand
TAATAAAAAAAGAGATGTCCATTGAACATCTCTAAATCAAAACAGCTCGATCATCACTGAATTCCGCTCCAGAAGCTTCTTGGAACTTTTGATGGAGCATTTCAACTGTTAATTTTTTCTTCTCTTCATCACGAACGTCGAAAATGATCTTTCCGTTATACATCATGATCAAACGATTTCCGATCTGGATCGCATCTTTCATATTATGGGTGATCATGATCGTCGTTAAATTTTGTTCTTCTACGATCTCTTTTGTCAAATCAAGAACTTTCTTTGCCGTCAATGGATCGAGGGCTGCTGTGTGCTCATCCAAAAGCAGCAGTTTTGGGCGCTGTAAAGTCGCCATCAGTAACGTCAGCGCTTGACGCTGACCTCCAGAAAGAAGACCGACCTTCGTGCTCATTCGATTCTCTAAGCCCAGTCCTAAGCGTTGCAATTCCTTTTGATAATCTACGCTTTCTTCTTTTTTACATCCCCAGCGAAGCGTTCTTGGTTTTCCTCTCCGCTTTGCGAGCGCTAGATTCTCTGTGATCATCATATCCGCTGCCGTTCCCATCAAAGGATCTTGGAAAACACGACCAATTTGTTTGGCACGTTTGAATTCTGGTTTTTGCGAAAGTTCTTCGCCATCCAATAGGATATGTCCAGAATCGATCGGATAGACCCCGGCAATCATATTCAGCAAAGTCGATTTACCCGCGCCATTTCCTCCGATTACTGTCACAAAGTCGCCATCTTCCAATTTCAAAGAAAGACGATCCAAAGCCTTCTTTTCATTGACCGTTCCTATATTGAACGTTTTCGATACATTTTTAATCTCTAGCATGAAATGGCTCCTCTATCGCATCGACTTCCGCCGTTAATTTTTTATACATCTTTTTTTGTTTGGAACTTTCCATCATGATCGGAATAGATAGCGCCACCCCAACCAAGATCGCAGTGAACAATTTCAAGTTATCTGCGTTTAAACCAAGCTGCAGCACGACGGCTACAATGATCCGATAGCAGATCGACCCGATCACAATCGAGATCAAACGCCTAGCGAATCCGCCTTTTCTTCCAAAGAGCACTTCACCTAATACGATGGACGCTAGCGCCATGACGATCGCTCCGATCCCCATCTTGACATCCGAATACCCTTGTTGTTGAGCGACCAAAGCCCCCGAAAAGGCGTTGAGCGCGTTTGAGAGCATCAAAGCAAGAATGATCGTGACATTCGTTGAGATCCCGTTGGCTCGAACCATATTCGCATTGTTTCCCGTCGCGCGGATCGCTGAACCGATCTCCGTTCCAAAAAACCAATAGAGAACTCCGATCACCAGCGCCGCGATCAAGATCCCGATCAGAAGAACGACTAAATTGTTTGTTGAGATCCATACGCTCACGCTACGTGGCAGATCGATCACATCGGCGACCTTTGAAAATATCGTTTCCGTATTCAGCAAAGGCAAATTACTCTTTTGCATGATCATCAAGTTGATGGAATACAAACCGATCTGGGTCAATATTCCTGCTAAAATTGCTGGGATCTTGCAAATCGTATTCAAGATCCCCGTCACAGCTCCCGCTAAGGCGCCCGCGATCAATGCAAACAGCAAAGAAAGCCATGGATCCATCCCATTGACGATCAAGATCGCGCTCACAGCGCCTCCTGTCGCAAAGCTCCCGTCGACCGTTAAATCCGCAAAATCGAGGAGACGAAAGGTGATATAAACACCTAACGCCATGATCCCCCATAAGATCCCTTGACCGATCGCGCCCTCTATTGATAATAAAATTGACATACTATTCGATGATTTCCGCTTCTTCTTTCAAATCACTTGGAATTTCAATACCGATTTCCTCGACTGTTTTGCCGTTGATCGTAAGTTTACATTTTTCATTTGGCAAATATTCGATAGCCATCGTCTTTGGATCGCTTTCGCCCTTTAAAATTTCTGCGGCTTGTTTGCCCGCCATTTTTCCGAGCTCATAGTAATCCAGCCCATAAGTCGCAAGCCCTCCATTGGCAACCATTCCCTCTTCGCCAACGATCGTAGGGATCTTGTTCGCATTTGTCACTTGTGTAAGCGAAGCCATTCCTTCAGCGAGCAGGTTATCTGTTGGAACATAGATCGCGTCGATTTTTCCAACGAGCGATTCAGCCACTTGCTGGATCTGATTGGAATCTGTGACGGTCGCTTCTACGACTTCTAGATCAAGATCTTCTGCTTTCTTCTTGGCAAGATCTGCCTGAAAGCGGGAATTATCTTCCGCGTTGCAATACATGATCGCGATCTTCTTGGCATTTGGAACCATCTGCTTGAGCAGATCGATCTGCGCGTCGATTGGATTCAAATCCGAAGTTCCTGTCACGTTCGTATCTGGCTTGTCATTTGATTTCACAAGACCGGATGTTTGAGGATCCGTCACAGCGGATACGACGATTGGAATATCTTTGGTCTCGTTGGCGGCTGCTTGGGCCGAAGGTGTCGCGATCGCATAGATCAGATCTACATTATCGTTGACAAACGTGTTCGCGATCGTTTTATTGTTGGATTGATCGCCTTGAGCGTTCTTATAATCGATCTCGACAGCGTCCGTGTCGTACCCATTTTCTTTCAAGCCTTCCACAAAACCTTCATACGCTTGGTCTAAAGCGGGGTGCTCGGCATATTGAATGATTCCAATATTCGCTTTTTCGCCTTCTCCTCCCGTTCCACCTTGAGAACAGCCAACCATAGCGAGCGCCATCGTGGCGGCTGCACACAATTTTAAAAATTTGTTCATTGTATTTCTCCTTTCGATTTTCTCTCTATTGCCTTATTTTACACTAAATATAACAGAATGAAAAGAATGAAAAAAAATGAAACTCGACGAGTTTCATCCTAATACATTTTCAATCACCACTTTCATTACGTATAAAACAGTGGAAATCGTCAACAAACGAACAGCCCCATTGTACATCGCTTGCTTATGATCGAGCTCTTTTCGAAAAGAATCGATGACAAGACATAAATCGTCGATCATTTTTTGTGCCACTTCACTTGCAGGAAGTCTGTAAAGAGAAGGGATATTGAATCGAGTCGCATCGAGTTCATGTTCTCTTTTGGTCACAGAGATCTTAAGGGCGATAAAGGTCGTCAAAAGCATTCCCACGAGCGAAGCGAGCGATAAGATTTGATACAATCCTGTATGAATAAACGTGACAAGAGAGCTTAGATCCCAACCTCGAAACATTTCCTTCCATTTCATATCATTGACGACCACGATCAACAAAGCCGCCATGAACGCGATCAAGATCGATACTTTCGTATAAATATCATCTTCGATCTTGATCAAGCGCTTATATTGAGTATCGCATAAAAATGCGACCATAAAATAAGAAGGTTCTACTGTTGACTGGAGAAGGTCTTCCGAATACTTATTCATAATCTCTCCTTCATAGCTTCATTTCGATCCCATTGATCTCAACGGAATCATCCAGCTCGATCACTAAGCACTTTTTGCCATTTACGATTTCAGTCTTCACTTTTGTATCTCCGCCATTTTTGACATTTACTGTAATATCCGGCACCTTGATCGCCATCTTCTGCACATTCGTCATGTTCACGGCCTTCAACTCTTGATCATCCAAGATGCTTTTATAGACGGCATCAAAATGCTCCATCGATACAGGATCGGCTCCTGAATATTCAAGAAGCTTTTTTACATCGCTTTTTGAATAGACGATCGAGCTGGGCTCTTCTTCGCTTTCTGCGATCGAATCATAAATGTTTTCATGGATATTCGTAAGAACTTCCATAGATAAGCGGTCCTCGAACATCCCGACGAGCACTTGAGCAAAACGGCTCTCTTCATCAAGTGGAGACAGCGAATAGTCTACATTCAACACATTTTCAATAAAAAAAGGATTGATCGATTTTGTATTCTTGGCATGATAGAGCACATGATTGACGTCGCTCGCTCTTTCTGAAAAACACGGATATAAAAACGCATCCACTGGATCGGCTTTGATTTCCATATCAATATTGACTTTACGTTCTACTTGATTGTTTTCTCGATTATAATACAATCCGATCTTTGTTTGATCGACCGGACAGATCGAAACCAACACGAAACGATATGTATACCCATCTTCATAGCTCGCTTCTAGATTTTTTGATTTAAGAGGAACGGAATATTCACCGAAAGCCATCGTGATGAACACAGTATTGGAGTAATGCCCTTCCTCTATGATTTTTTGGACTAAGCTTCGAAAAGCGTCTTCATCCTCTAATTGGTTTTTTACGATCTCGTACAGTCGTTCTTGCATTGGATTTGGATTTCCATCCACTCTAGGAAAACCAAATTCCAGCAAATTCTTGCCTAAAGTTCCGGCCAAGGATTTTTTGAAAATCTCAATATATAGATCGCCTTCCTCTTGCGATAAAAGACTAAAATCTTTCATATCATAGCTCAAGATCTTTTTTTGTTCCGAATTGATCAAGGCATACGCGCTTGCGACTTTTGAAATATAGAGCAGTTCGTTTTCCCAAGTGATTTGTCGCTTTAGTTCTGCAAGTTCTTTTTTATTCATCTCTATCCTCCATTGATCTTATTGCCTATTATACATTGTTTTCTAGTAAGATTGAGCTTTAGAAAGCAGAAGCACATAACGTGTTTTCAATATAGAAGCGTGATAGGGTGAAGTTATGACGATCAGTAAACAAGAATTCTTAAGACAGTGCACCGAATTCGAAAATTTGATGCGCCATAAGTACAAGCTTCAGGAAAACGAGTCCCCTTATTATGAATTTGCACATCTGCCTGAATTCAAAGAATATATTGACGACATCAATGTGATCCGGATCTTGCGCAACACTTATGTCCACAATAATACTTTGATCAATGGAGAAGAAGCGTTCGAGATCAAGCCAGTGATCGAAAACGCATTGAACGAGATCATGGAAAAGCTAAAAAATCCTCCGATCGTTCAAAGCATATATACTTCGAAGGTGATCAGCGCCAAGCCAAATGATCGAGTCTGGGCCACGATATATACGATGAAAGAAAAAGGCATTTCTTATGTACCCGTCTTGGAAAACAAACATGTTATTGGTGTCTTCAGCAAAACAACGATCTTCGACGCCTTGATCGATCACACCGTCATCAAAAAGAGCGAAACGATTGGCGACTTGCTCAGATTCTTGCCCATCGATTCTGATTCCTATCAAGAATATGATTTTATAGGGATCCACGATTCGATCGAACATGCGCGGCAAATGTTTATGAAACTGAGAAAAAAGCCGCTCGAATTGTTGTTTGTCACCCAGAATGGTTCGAAAAACGAGCCACTGATGGGGGTTCTTAGTCCGTATGATCTTTTGAAGGATCGTAGCGAAGATCAAATATAGAAGCCTCTTCATTCAAGATCCGAGTTTTATAGAGCAGAAACCCGTTATGGAGATATTTCTGCTTTTTATGTTCTTCATCCGTTTCGATGATGCATAGACACCCTCTTTCCTTCGCCATCTCTTTGGCGTCTTTGAGCAAGCGGCTCATATATCCGTGATTCCACGCCTCTTGTTTGACGGCGAGCAATTCGATATGGATAAACGGTTTTCCCTCTTTCCTCAATTGGATTTCTTGCGAACTGCCTCCTCTTGAGCCAAACTCCATATTTTTATAAAGATCCTTCCATCCTAGGATCTTGATCATGCCAATCAGGAGTCGAAAATACGCGAAAATAGGCGTTACACTTTTCTCATTCGAAATCAGCATGACTGCTTGATCATCCAACGAATAAACTGCGCAGTATTCAAGCATTACCGATATATTCAATAAAATATATTGTTTGATCTTTTCTTTGTTTTTAAAATGATAAAAAGAGGCGCTTGGATACGGGTAGAAGGCAAACGCTTTTGCGATCCACGCTCTCTCTTGCGTACCTAACGTTAACTTTCTTATAGCCATGCTTTAAGAATAACGAAAAATCAGCAAAAAATGTAGCACAAATGAAGCATTTGTAGACGAAAGAAAATATAATGAAACTATGAAACGATATTCCTTAAGAAAAGCAAGCGTCCTATTGATGGCGGTTATGATCGGACTAGCGCCTCAATATCTCTATGCTGCTGAAAAAGAAAAAAGTGAGCCGACCAACACAAATGCGGCTCTATTTAAAACACTGGATGAGCAAAAAGAAGCTCTGAAAGACTACCCGATCCTTTTTTCAGCTGGATTTGACGCGTTCAAAAACCAAACCGATGATGGAACCTATATCATTCCTGGGCTACTACATACCCAAAGTCTCAGCAAAGAAGGTAAAGTGAGCGAATGCGATGAAATGACACCACAAGGTGTGGCTGTCGTGGATGATTATATTATGATCAGCGCGTATTGTTATGAGCATGAACACAACAGCGTCATTTATGTTTTGGATCGAAAAAATCACAACTATTTAAAAACGCTCGTTTTAAATGGTATGCCGCATGCTGGAAGTATCGCCTACGATCCTTTGAACCGTAATCTTTGGATCGCCACAAAAGATGAAAAAAGAGATCGTGGCGCTTTGTCCTACATCAGTCTTGCGAAAATCGATACGTATGATTTTGCTCATGATAAGCGCGCGATCCTATACGACTATACCCTCGAGATCCCGACTTTAAAAGATGTCTCTTTCATGACTTACTATAAAAATCAAGTTTTTTGTGGATATTTTTCAAACGATGATAAGAATTTGAAAGTTTATACCTATGATATTGATCCGATGACAGGCAATCTTGTCACCAACAAGCATCATACGGCGATCGCGAAAGGCATCGATCATATCGGTAATTATTGCCAAGGGATCGCGATCAATGATGAATACATCGTTCTTGCTGCTTCCGACGGCCCTGATTTGCAATCAAAACTCAGTTTTTATAGTCGAAAAGAAAATTATTTGCTCCCAAATACAGCAGAACAAGTCATCGATCTGCCTCCTCGTCTTGAACAGATCTACTTCAATGGCGGCAATACGCTAATCTTGAATTTCGAATCGGCGGCAAAACACTATCGAGATGAAGGGATTTATCATATCGATCGTCTATTGAGTTTAAATGTGGATGATTTAATGAAATAGATTTTTTGGTTCCTCTTTCCGTGTTATGATTAAGTCTAAACGGAAAGGGGAATTTTTTTATATGGAACGAGAGAAACTCAGCTCCCGTTTAGGTTTTATTTTGATTTCTGCTGGTTGTGCGATCGGGATCGGTAATGTTTGGAAATTTCCATATGTGGCTGGCCAAAATGGTGGGGCTATCTTTATTTTGATCTATTTATTGTTTTTGATCCTTTTAGGAATTCCCATCATGACGATGGAATTTTCTATGGGGCGGGCTTCTAGACGATCTCCTGCACGGATCTACGAACAATTAGAGCGCCCAGGAACCCATTGGCATTATCATGGAAAGATTGCAGTCGCAGGTAATTATTTATTAATGATGTTTTATACGACTGTAGCTGGCTGGATGTTGAAATATTTTTTAGATTTTACGTTTGGCTGGATCGATATGTCTTCGCCTGAATCCGTCGCAATGCATTTTGAAGCGATGAACAAAGATCCTTTCACTCTTGTATCGATGATGGCGATCGTCGTTGTTTTAGGTTTTGGGATCTGCGCTCTAGGTCTGCAGTCAGGCTTGGAGAAATTCAGCAAATGGATGATGTCTTCTTTATTGCTGATCATGCTCGTCTTAGCGATCAATTCGATTTTTCTAGAGGGCGCGCAAGAAGGATTGCGGTTTTATTTGCTGCCTAACTTGGATCGTTTTCTTGAAGCGGGTCCTTTTCAAGTGATCGTATCTGCTATGAATCAAGCGTTCTTCACTCTCTCTTTAGGAATTGGCGCCATGGCAATCTTTGGCTCCTATATTGACAAAAAGCATACTCTGTTGAGTGAATCGATCAATGTCGCTTTTCTTGATACATTTGTTGCGATCACGGCTGGCTTGATCATCATTCCCGCTTGTTTTGCTTTCAATATAGAGGTGGGAGCAGGTCCATCCTTGATCTTTATCACTTTGCCAAATTTATTCCACAACATGCCGTTTGGTCGGCTATGGGGCGCTTTGTTTTTTGTTTTTATGTCTTTCGCTGCTTTTTCTACCGTTTTAGCTGTCTTTGAAAATATCATCTCAAGCACGATGGACCTATTTTCGGTTTCTAGAAAAAAAGCGTGTTTATATAATGTATTCATTGTTTTTCTTTTATCGCTTCCATGCGCTCTAGGATTCAATCTTTTAGAACAGATCGCCCCTCTAGGCACTGGAACGACGATATTGGATCTCGAAGATTTTATCGTATCCAATCTGATTCTTCCGTTAGGCAGTTTTGTATTTGTGCTTTTCTGTACATGGAAGCTTGGCTGGGGATGGAACTCGTTTGTGCAAGAAGCCAACCAAGGAAAAGGGATCAAAGTTCAGCCATGGATGAAAAACTACTGTAAGTTCGTTTTGCCTCTTGCGATCCTCTTTATCTTTCTTGCTGGTTTTTTCGCTTGATCTTTTACTCCCGGTCTGGGAGTTTTTTTTATAAAAAAATACCGGAGCTCCGGTATTAATATTGATCCTTTTTATATGCTTTAGCGAGTTCAGCATATTCTGCGGCGCTTAAAGCGTTTGCTTCGATTTCTTCTGGCGTGAGTTTACGGATGGCTTTGGCTGGCGAGCCTAAAATAAGCATTCCTTCCTCGTATTCTTTATTTTGTGGAACGAGAGAGCCAGCTGCGACGATCGAATTTTTTTTGATTTTCGCTCCATTCAATACGATCGCTCCCATTCCGATCAGCGTGTTTTTTTCGATCGTACAGCCATGCAAGATCGCGCCATGTCCGACCGTGCATCCTTCAGAGACGATCGTATCATACCCTTCGTCGCAGTGGATGATGCAGTGATCTTGAATATTGCTTTCTTTCTTGATCAAGATCTTTGCGTGTTCAGCTCGAAGCACGCTCTGAAACCAAATGCTTGCGTTGGCTTCGATTTCTACATTTCCTTTAATTGTCGCATTGGGTGCGATCCATGCGTTGTCATTAATTTTCATCCTATTCTCATTCTCCTATATTGGCATGAGCCAAACTTGTTCGGCTTCCGTTTGGGAAAGATACCCATTTTCGACCATCGCCTCCAGAACGAGACGCTGTCTATTTTTTGCTTTATCAAAATGGGTGACTAGATCATAATTGGCGGGCGATTGAGGGATCCCGGCTAAAATCGTGCATTGCCCTTCATTCATCTGTTGTGGATATAATCCAAAATATCCACTCGACGCTTCATAGATCCCAGTGTACCCATTTCCGTAATTGATAATATTGACATAGAGGGCAAAGATCTCTTCTTTGCTGCAAGTGTTTTCTAGATCGTTTGTTAGAAAGATTTCCGCAACCTTTCTTTGAAGAGAAAAATCGAATAATCCATACATGTTTTTTACAGTTTGTTGACTGATCGTACTGCCTCCACTCTCTAGCATCCCTGGAACGAATTGGGAAGCCACTGCTCGAACGATCCCGATATAGTCAACGCCATGATGATAGAAAAACCTTCGATCCTCGATCGCGACTGTCGCGTCCACGAGAGTTTTGGGAAGCTGTTCATACGGAATAAAATCAGGGGACGCTTCGATCGTTTCGACGATTTGTGCCACGTTTTTATTCGATGTCAGATCTTTGTATTGCTTGTAGCCTGAATAGCCAAAAAAAGCACCAGCGCAAAGAAAAAACAAAAGAACACATTTTACGATGAATTTTATGAATCTTTTCATACTTTCCTCCTGGCACTTTCACAATAGCATGAATCATGATTTCTTTCCTTTCATTCCCGTAATCTACTAGACGAGCTTTGCTTCGAAAAGAAAGCGGATTTGGTCGTTGTCACAGTGTACTCGCAAATTCAAATCGTTTCGTCTGCTGATCTCTTTTGCGATCGCTAGACCTAAACCATAGCTTTCAGAATTCGTGCGCGAAGAATCTACTTTATAAAACCGTTCAAAGATCTTTTCTTGTTCCTCTTTAGACAGAGTTCCAGGATTTGCGATCGAAAAAAGCGCGTTTGAATCCGCTTTTTGCACATTGAATTCGATCCTTCCCTCTTTAGGTGTATATTTTTGAGCGTTGTCCATTAAGATCAAGACTAGATCTTCTAGATCATGCTGATTGGCTTTGATAAAGAGATGGTCTTGGATCTTCGCTTCAAGTTCGATCCCTTGCTCATACAAACCTTCTTCTTTTTCTAAAATGATTTTTTGACATAATGAAGAAAAATCAAATCGTTCTTTCTCTTCTTTCGGATTGGATTCTAATCGAGCGAGCTCTAGCAAGCGAAAGATCAAGCGTTGCATTCGATTGGTTTCTTCATAGAGCGATAAGAAGATTTCATTGTTTGGTTCTTGTTCTAGTAGAGATTGCGTATCCGCTTTTAAGATCGTTAATGGCGTTTTGAGTTCATGAGACGCGTCGGATACAAATTGTTTTTGTTTTTCCCACGCGATCCAAACGGGTTTCAAGATCCAGCGGCTCGCGAACCATGAAGCGGTCCCAAATAACAATAAAATAAAAATAAAAGATTGAACGCATTGAAAGATGAGTGTATGGAGCTGTTCGCTCAGCATTTCCGTTTCGACAAAGCCTGTGATATATCCACGTCTTGTTTCGTGCTTCTCATAGATGAGATCATCTTTTTTTTCTCGTTGATCGATTTTGGCTTGTTCTGCTAGCTCGATCAATTGGACTTTATCGATCAAAACGTTGCGTTCATCGCCAAACAAGGTGTAGCTTTCATCCCAAGCATCATAAATTAACGTATATGTTGGTACGCCCGGTGATTTATGATTTCTTAAAGGGGTAAGCTCCAAGGCCCATTCTAAACTTTGTTCGATTTCTTGTTCATTGGATCGATAGGAAGCAAAGCAGATCGAGAAAAAAATCGCGAGCATGAGAAGAGCGACAAAACCGAGTGTAAATCCAAAAAGCTTCCACCGCAATGTTTTGATGACGTTATTGTTCAAGGCGATACCCTCGCTTGCGAAGTGTCTGGATCTTGACGTTCGAGTCTAAAAACGCGAGTTTTTTTCGAAGAAATGATATATACACTTCGACATTATTATCAAGGGCTTCGCTGTCCATTCCCCAAACAAAATGGAGCAGATCCTCTTTTGAGAAGATGCGTAAGGGCTCTTTAAGAAAGCGTTTCATGATTTCAAATTCTTTATACCCTAAATGAACGTTTTTTTCCTTGGTTTTCAGATTTCCGTTTTGTAGATCTAAGCTTAAATCTCCATAGCATAATTCTTGGAGCACGACTTCCCCTTTTCTTCGAGTCAAAACTTTGATGCGGGCAAGTAGCTCGGCTGGAGCGAATGGTTTGGTCATATAATCATCCGCGCCTAGATCTAAGCCTTTAACTTTATCTTCAACTTCATCTTTGGCCGAAAGCATCAAAACAGGGGTCTCGTCTTTTCTTTGCCGGATTTCTTGAAGCACTTCATAGCCGGACCGTTTTGGGAGCATCAAATCAAGGATCACGAGATCAAATCGGCTTAATTCTAAATAGTCGAGCGCTTCTTGTCCATCATAGACGATCGTAGTCTGATAGGAGTGCTTTTTAAGGATCCTTGATATCGAGGCCGCTAAATTTTTTTCGTCTTCAACGATCAAGATCTGCATAATATTTTTTTTTCGTCTTCAACGATCAAGATCTGCATAATATTTTTTTTTCGTCTTCAACGATCAAGATCTGCATAATATTTTTGATATTCAGCAATATAGGAAAGGATTTCTTCGATCGAATCCGAAATAAAATACATCCGCAAAACATCTTCCTTCATAAAACCATTCTCGACGCCTTCGATCAGCAGCGTGTTGAGAGGATCGAGGGAGTGGTCGATGTTATAAAGACAAATCGGCTTATCGAGCTGTTCGAGCTGCTTCAAAGTCAAGATCTCGAAAAACTCTTCAAAGGTTCCTATCCCTCCTGGCGTGACGATAAAACCGTCTGCCAATTGTTCCATTTTTTCTTTTCGCTCGCGCATCGTATTCGTATAAATAAATTCAGTGCAAGAGTCGGATAGCGCTTCCCATTTTTTGAAAAACGTAGGAGCGACTCCAATGCTTTTTCCATTCTTTTTATTAACGCCTTGAATAAAAGCGCCCATCATGCCTGTCGAACCGCCTCCAAAAACGAGTGTCCAGCCTTTTTCGGCGAGTGCTTCGCCTAATTGGACTCCTTTCTTGAGATAGAGCGGCTTGATTTCATTGCTGCTTGCTCCGTAAATACAAACTTTCATAAATGATCCTCCTTATATGTCCATAGATTCCATAGATAAAGTGTGATGATGATCGCCCAAAATGAGCGACCAAACAATACTATAGTCAAAAATAGTTGAATCCAAGCAATCTCATTTCGAGCGCCTGGAAAAAAGTAGATAAACAAACCTCCGATAAGCAAGCTTCCGCAGCCGGCTAGAAAAGAATCAAGGATCAAAAACAAGGAAACGATCCATATCGTCTGTACAAGACAGATCAGCCCTTGGTCTTTGAAGCTTTTTATTTGAAATGGAGGAATGTGAAAGGGCCAGATTGTTTGATAAACAATAGATATCCCTAGTCCATACGCTAGACAGATCGAAACTTCCATCGCTTCGGGTGCTATGCTTGCGATCATCAAAAGCATTCCTATTCCAAACAAGGAATAGGAGCGCAAGACCTTTTCTCCGATCAACATTCCTGAACTACAATATAGAAGAATTTGTACTAGGTCAGGAACTTTGAGGAGATGAGGCGCGTGATTTACGAAAACGACAAAGCCCAAAATACAAAAAAGAAAAGAAAGAAACCACTGTCGGGTTCTTTGAGTTTGCATACCAATTTCCCCTTATTGAACGGAGTTATTTTATCATGAACTCAGAGAAAAAGAGGGTTTAATCCCTCTTTTCTCGTTTTTTTAATATAAACCATAAAATCAGCGCGCTTGCGAACAAGAGCAGCGAAATGATTTGCGATGTTGAAAAGCTTCCAATTCCGCCGCGAACAAGATCGCCTCGAAAATATTCAATGATAAATCGTCCTATACTATACGCAAACAAATACCATAGGCCAACTTCTCCATGGAACGTATTCTTTTTCTCTTTGACTAGCCAGATCAATACGAAGAAAAGCAAGAAGTCAAAAGCTGAAGAAATCAACTGCGTCGGAAATAAAGGGATTCCCGCTGGAGCGAGGGAGCCTTCTGGAAAGACAAGTCCAATCGGAAGATGGGTCTCTACTCCATAACAGCATCCTGCAAAGAAACAGCCTAATCGGCCAAACCCTTGGGCTAAAGCGACGGAAGGGATGATCAAATCGACTTGTTCTAAAAAATTAAGATGATACTTTTTACAATAAAGATAGCCTCCAAGCAATCCTCCAAGGATTCCTCCATATACGACCCAACCATTCCCTAGATCGAACAAGATCGCTGGATCCTGCAAAACTTCTTGAAATCGTGTGATACAATAAAGCAGTTTGGCTCCGATAAATCCTGTGATCACGAAAAAGATCGCCATAGGTTCTAGATGAGATATGTCGATACCGAGTTTTTTTCCTCTTTTTTCGGTAACAAAGAATGCGGATATTATACCGATCGCATAAAACAGTCCATATGTATGGGCCGTGAATGGTCCTATCGTAAATAAATCATTATACATTGATTCACCTCTTTTCGATGATTCAAATTTTACAGAATTGAATTTATAAAGCAAGCAGTTTTTATTTCCTCTTCGATTTACATATCATTATTAGAAAGGGAGTCTATTATGCATTCAAACAATCGATCGTCTATTTTATATGCTGGTATCTTTTTGTTTCTTTATTCGCTGTTCGCTTTGATCTTGATACTTCGATCCTCGCTGTTTCCTGGTCTTACCATTTTACAAGTTTCGATCGTAGTCGTTTTAAGTGATTTTACGATCCTTCTTTTCGCCAAGAATCATAAGATCGCATGGATTTTTTATGGGTTGATCCTGATCTTGATCAGTGTTTTCATTTCACGTCTTTACATTGTAGACCAAGAACTGAAAGTTTTGCAGCCAAGTATAGCAAACCAATTTGAAATTCGTACGCTTTACGCAAAAACCCAAGATCCTGTATTAAATACGATTGGCTTTCTTAGCCAAGATGAGAAGGAATTAGAGGAACGTTCTGCTCTGTTTTCAAATATTGAACGTATTTCTTTCTCTTCAAAGAAAGAGTTATTCGATGCGCTTGATCAAAATAAGATCCAGGGTGTTGTGATCGACCCTTCTCAAAGCGAAAAAGGACTTGTTGCTTTGGAGAGCTTCGCCTATTCGATCCCTGAATTTGGACCCGTGAAAAATGTGGACCTTCTCAAGAATATCTCCACGATCTTGATCAAAGATAAAAATGGATTCAGCTTGTTGCAGATCGATCCGATCCATCATTCACTTCTAGTTAGAAAGCACTTAAGCTCTTTTGATCAAAAGAGCTGTCAAAAGAGCTTAGGCTCGATGCAGGCTTGCAGCGAAGAAGAACTTGCTCTTTCGATCAATTATGCGATCGATCTTAAGATCAAGGAGCTTGATTTTTTCCAATGGCAGAGGATCCCGTTATTTTGGAATCCTAATCTTGATCAGGAAAACGTATTAACGAATATGAGCGCTTCATCTATGAAAGATCTGTTTTTATTGCCGCTCGTTACGTACTCTAATATCACACGGTAAATGAATCGGCGCGATAGTCGAACAATTTTATAGGAACGATTCCGATGGATGCTTGCTGTTGTTTCATTTTTAAAATTTATTTCAACAAAGAAAGTGGATGTGAACCACTTTTTTTATATTCATAATTTGAAATAATGGATTTTAGGGATGTTTTTCTTTTATCTATAAGTTAAAGAATACATTATTATAAGATTTTATAATTGGATGTAACAGTTTAATGATATAATCGTGGAGAAGGATGGTGGTTTAATGATCGATATTCCAAAAGATGAAAAAGTACAGGTTGGAAAAGCCATCGATTATTTACGAAAGAAAGAGTTTAAGAAAAATCCTTCTTTTAAAATCGAATACTTTATCGAAACCATTTGTTCTAAAGCCACCTATGTCAAGCTTAGAAAAATCCCATTAAAGGAAAGTGAGATTTATGATTCTCTTTTAGCAAAATTGAATCTTATTTATCCTTATGATCCTCGAGAGCAGACGAAGCTTTTTCATACTGAGAAACTCATGGAAGATGCATTCATCCATAGAGACCCCGACGAAAAAAAGCTTCTAGATTCATTGATCAACTATTATTCTACTTCCCATTCGGTCTATGACCGGCTAAAGTATATTGCTTTTAAGGATTCCGCTATGTCTGTTCCTGAATTGCTGGCGATTTATGAAATTGTCCAATCGCCGATCAGAGAAGTGATCATGAACAGGATCATTGACGTTCTTGAAAGCATGCCTCCTTCTGCAATGTCTGACTATATTAAAAGCCGTCTTCATTTCCATACGATTCGCAATCAGATCGATTACCTGTTTCTGATCATTCGAAACAAGCATTATTATCAAGCTGTCGCTTTGTGCGAATCTTTATTACGTTCTGCTACTCTCCCGATCGATCGAGCAAAGATCCGGATTGCCAAACTAATTTTGCTTCACCAAATTGATCCTCGCCATTTTGATTTGGAAGCTCAAGCTCTTTCTAACGATCCTTCCTTCCCTTTGGTCAGAGAGGATTGGATCCATATTTGCGCTTTTCATGCCTACAATCAAAACGATTATGATCGAGCCCAGCTGCTTTTTGAAGAAGAGATCAAAAACCAAAAAACTTTTTTTCCTGCTATTTTGTTTCTTGCCCATATGCATGATCCCAAAATAGAATTTAGTCAAGAAGTTTTTTGTCGTTACAACATCCAAGATTATCCAGTCGAATATCAACACTTATACACATATTTCAAAATGAAATTTTCGCACAGTTCTTTCTCTATCCTCGAAAGTTACTTATGGAACATTTGCCGAAAAGAAATCAAAGAGTTTTATCCAGAAAATATCATCATCCGATTGATTCACGATGAACTGGAATGGATCAGCGAAAATACAGGAAACAGGACAAAACTATATATGTTCCATCAACAGTTTGATTAAACTTTTTTTATAAAATCATATAATTTATATGTTTTATTTTTTTCCGTTCAATTTTTTTCTTATTCATTTTTTTCTTTTAGAATTAAATTGTAAGGAGGAAAGAAAAATGGAATTAGTTTTTATCGGCGATAGTTTAAAGACAAATATTGTTAATGTTGCTTGTCAGTATATATTTAGTAAGAAATGCCCCTTATTATATATAAAAAATCCAAACTATCGATGTAATAGAAAGAAAATGATTGATGATTTCAGTGAAATAGTGTTTGCGTTGTTTGATTCGGAGAATTAAACATGAAAGTGCTTAATATTCGGAGAATACAAATATTCACCTTGTTTTTTTCTATTCTAGATTTGCTGTGTTTATACGGATTCATCCAGGCGATCCAGATCTTTATGGATCGTTTGATCGCAGGCCATCGAATTGACCAAAAAGACCTACTAATTTTTTTAAGTTTACTGAGCGGAATGATACTTTGTGGTTTGTGCTCTCAATATGGATTTAATTTGCTACCCGTACTAGGAAAGAAAAAGCTGATCATTCAATATGAAACTCAGCTTATGAAAGAGGATCATTCTTTCTTCGACCAGCACTCTACAGCCTTTCTAATGTCACTATTTCAAAATGAAATCAGTCTTCTAGGTCAACAAAAAGCGATATTTCCGGTCGTTTTTCTCTATCAAAGCATTGCGCTGACGGTTGGTACTGCTTTTTTGCTGATTAACGAATGGAGACTAGCCCTTGTCCTATTCGCCATTATTGGATTTTGTTTTGTGCTCACTCGTATATTGTCAAAAAAAATCGCAGACAATACCCAGAAAGTTTATAAAGAAAAGAACAATCTCTTTCAGGTTCTCCACGAAGATATCACAATGCATCGGCTAATCCGTTTTTTAAATAAAGAAGATTATTTCTCTTTGCGTTTTAGAAAGGTAGTAAATGATCGACTGATCCCGATTGAAAAGAAACAAGCAAATCTTTCTACACAGTATATCACGATCTATTCTGTCCTTTCTCGAGCTCTTCCTCTTTTAGGCGCTGGAATCGGATTGATTTTCATGTCGTTAGAGGGGATGGAGCCCGGAAAAATTCTTTCCACTTACGCGCTGATTTCTTTGATTCAGGAACCGATCATGCAGCTGGCAGAAACAAGGACCCAAAAAAATACGATCAATACTCTTCAAGAAGCGATCGAACAAGTTTTTATACAACATCAAAAAGACAGGAGAGTTGTTGATTCGTTCGGATCTATCCAAAAAACCGATATCCAGATCGAACAGTTTCAATATCCTGATTCTTCAGTGATTCTGACTGGTCTTTGTTTTTCGATCCTGCGTGGTCAACATACAAAAATTGCCGGACCTAGCGGGGTAGGAAAAAGTACATTGATGGAATTGTTGATGGGAGTCCAAGGTGGAAGAAATACCCATATCTTGTTCAATGAAACAGAAAACTCAATGTTTTCCCGAAAATGGTATTCACAACACATTTTGATGGTTGACCAAAAACCGAAGATTTTCAAAATGTCTATTCTTGAAAATATCACATTGGGAGATACGTTTTCCAAAATCGATCTTGATGAGATCTTGTATACTTGTGTCCTTCAGAACATTATTGATGAACATCAAGATCAGATCGTCGATGATGAAAATGGATTAAGCCTTGGGCAGGCTCAACGAGTATCGATCGCCCGAATGCTTATTCGTAAGCCTGATATTCTGATACTTGACGAACCGGTAAGCGCCCTCGATGAAGTCACGACATCTTTGATGATTGATCGTCTCAAACAATTTATTGAACGTTATCATATCACTTTGATCATCTCATCCCATAATCCAGCTATAAACACTCTATGTCTACAAACGATCGACTTGAAGAAAAACAACTGATAGCGAACTATGCCTATACTAAGCAGAGAATTTCTCTGCTTTTTTAAATAATATCTGCGCATGATCGCTTAAAAATATGATTATCTTAGGTATCTATAGATTAGACCTTAAAACTCGAAACAAAAAAAGAAGTGTTTCCACTTCTAAAGCTGATTGTTTTATCGTTTCGAATTTGCATTCACGGATTTCATGATCTGACGAATCTGCGCCTCGCTTGGTTTGCGTCCCATCTGCAGGAACATAGCGCGAATCATCTTTTCATTGATCGGAGGGTTTTCCTTTAATTCTTTTTCGAATTTTTTACGAGTGAAATAGAATGTAAGGATCCCACCAATAAGTGCTCCCACGAGCGTGAATCCTACTGAAGACCAGAAATTCATATAGTTACCCCATTTCTTCACTCGATATTTTACTCTTTTTTAAAGGGTTTGACAACCGCAAACCTTTCGCTTCCACAAGAAGAATCGATACGAAAATCAAGCCTCCGCCAAGATACATCGTCCACGTTTTAACCTCATGGAAGACTAAGATCGCAAAAAGATTCGCGAAAAGACATTCTGTCGACAACAATAAGCTCGCACTCGAGGCGTCAGTATACTTTTGCGCCCACGTCTGCAAGAAATAAGCCACACCCGTCGCAAAGAGAATGCTGTAGGCCATGCTTAAAACCGCCTTGATCGAAACGATTTCCGGCCATGAATCCACCAACAAAGCGCATGGGATCGATAGAAGCGCGGCTACGCTCATTTGACAAGCATTCACAGCGATCGGATCCGCCTCTTTGGAAGCTTTATCGTTCGCGATGATCTGAAACGCGAAGAAAAAAGCACATCCTAACGAAAACCAATCGCCATTTCGAAAACGAAGGCCTTGTTCGGAACAAGACATCAATAAGATCCCAGCTAGACAAAGGAAGCTGGCAAGACATTGAATCCCTCTTGGCTTTTTATGAAAGAGCATCCATATTAAATACGGAACCAATACGACATTGACAGACGTTAGAAACGCATTGGTTCCTGCATCAGAATTTTTAAGTCCGATCGTCTGCAATGTGAATGCCATAAAAAGAAAGAAGCCAGAAATCACGCTATAACACAATCCCTTTTTAGAGATCGATGGCTTAAAGAACCAAAAGATAATCCAATACAAAAGAGAAGCTCCCGAAAAGCGGAGCGCTAAAGTCGTGAAAAAAGGAAAGGTTTCTAAGGCGCTTGCCGTTGCGATAAAACCAAATCCCCAAATCATCGCTGTCAACAAACAGGCAATATTTGCCCACTCTTTCTTATTCATCTTTAAAAAGTGACTCCTGAATATATGGATCTTTCTTTTCCCATAACCCTTCTTTGATTTTCGGCATTTCCTTGATCCATTGTTCTCCTTGAAGAGGACCGTATGGCAAAGAATACGTTTGACTCGCGTTCATGATCGGGACCTCGTGACTTTTGATCACTTTCTTCTCATCTTCTTCATAAAGAATATGGTCCTTTTCGCAGTCAAGAAGCGTCAAAATATGGCCAGGATTAGATTTGATCGCTTTATAAAGCCGATTCCCTTTTGCTGGTCTTGAAGCTTTCGCAAATTCATCCACGTGCATTCGCTTCATTTTTCCCTCTTTCAAAAAGACGATCCATTGCTGGGCAATAGGAGAAAGTGCAAAAGCGGCCAATTGATCTTGGCTTGCAAAATTCATTCCCTTGACCCCTTTTGTCTTCAATCCTGTTTCTGGAATATCTAAGATCGAATACTGCAAGCCAAAGCCTTGAAGAGTAGCAAGATACACTTGATCGACATCCGAATACGAGATCTCAGCTTGGATGAGAGCATCTTCGCTTCCTACTTTCATGCATACCATTTCCTTATTCATCCGATTGACTTCAAAAGAAGATAAACAAGAACGCTTGATAAATCCAGAACGAGTCGCCATCACGATCTGTACATCCTCTCTAAAGCCATCCACAATATAGGCGGATATGATCTTTTCATTGGCTTCTATACGAAGATAGTTTGAAAGATGGGTTCCGATATCTTTCCATTTTTTCTCCTCGATTTGATGGATCGGAATATATCCATATGTCCCTCGGTCGGTGAAAAACAACAACGTTTCCCGTATATTCGCTTCCCCCTGGCTGACGATGATATCTTCTTCTTTATGTCCAGAAAGCGGTTCTGTGCTTGCGTTGTAGGAACGCATCGAACTTCGCTTCACATACCCATCTTGACTGATCGAGACCATCGCTTGTTCGCTTGGGATCATCGCAAGCGGATCGATCACGATCTCTTCCACTTCTTTTTCAATGATCGAATGGCGCTTCGTTGGAAAAAGGGTGTTGATCTCTTTAAATTCTGCGATCAAAACTTGATCTCTGACCTTTTTATCGGTAATGATCGTATGGAGCAGATCCACTTCTTTTTTTAGCTCTTTGAGTTCATTTTTTAATTCCAGGACATCTGTGTTCGTTAAACGATACAAACGCATCGATACGATGGCTTCTGCTTGCGCCTCGCTAAACGCAAAACGATCGATCAAATTTTGTTTCGCGTCTTTTTTATCTTTACTCTTTCGAATGATGTGGATCACTTCATCAAGCACAGATAAAGCTTTGATCAAACCCTCTAAAATATGTTGCCGGTCGCTTTTCTTTTTCCAGTCATATTTACTTCTTCGAAGAACGACTTCTTCGCGATGATCTAAGAAGGCATCCAACGCTTGGATCAATGACAATTGAACAGGTGATTTATGAACGATCGCGATCATATTGTAGTTGAAGGAAATCTGCAGATCCGTATTTTTCAATAAATAATTCAAGACGAGTTGTTCATTTTGATCATTTTTGAGATCGATCACGATTTTAAGACCATTTCGATCGCTTTCATCCCGAACATCTAAGATCCCATCGATGCTTTTGTTGATCCGGATCTCGTCGATCTTTTTTACAAGCGACGATTTGATCACTTCATATGGGATCTCGGTGACAACGATTTGCTTGATCGTTTTCGTCTTCGCAAAATGCGTCTTAGAACGAATGATCACCTTTCCTTTCCCACTTGAAAAAGCTTGACGGATCCCATCGATCCCCATCACGATCCCGCCTGTAGGAAAATCAGGACCTTTAACGATTTTCATCAAAGAATCTAGATCGCAATCTGGATGCTGTAAACGATAGATACAGGCTTCAACGATTTCATTGAGATTATGGGGTGGGATATTCGTCGCATATCCTGCCGCAATTCCTGCGATCCCATTGATCAAAAGATTAGGAAAGCGGGCTGGCAAGACGGTCGGTTCCATTTTCTCATCCGAAAAATTGGGCGTCCATTCTACCGTGTCCTTATCGATATCTTCCAATAAAAAATTGGCTAGATGCGACAAACGAGCTTCTGTATATCGCATAGCCGCTGCTGGATCATCGTCGATCGAACCATTGTTTCCTTGCATATCGACAAGAGGGGTCGTCGTCTTCCAATTTTGCGAAAGCCTCACCATCGCATCGTATACCGAACTATCCCCATGCGGATGATAGTTACCAATAACGTTTCCGACCGTCTTCGCAGACTTATGATACGGACGATCGTACGTATTTTTGCTTTCGTTCATGGCGAATAAAATACGCCGTTGAACCGGTTTTAGACCATCTCGAGCATCCGGAAGCGCTCGCTCTTGAATGATATATTTAGAATATCGCGCGAATCGCTCCGCCATGATGTCTTCTAGCGTATTTTGACGGATTCCTTTGATTTCTTGAGAAAATGCTTCATCTTTCGTTTTGCTCACGCTTGACTGACCTCCTTGCTGTAGTCATCTTCAAGAGTAAAAGTGACGTTTTCTTCGATCCAATTCCTTCTTAGATCCGCTCGATCCCCCATGAGCTCGCTTACTCGTTTTTCGGCGGTTCGCGCGTTATCGATCGTCACTTGGATCAATGTTCTTGTTTGTGGATTCATCGTCGTCTCCCACAATTGATTGGCATTCATTTCGCCAAGTCCCTTGTATCGAGTCAGTGTATATCCATTTTCATATTCTTTCTTTTTCTCTTCCAATTCTTCGTTGGTATACAAATATTCTTCCTGTTTACCTTTTGCGATCCGATAAAGAGGAGGAAGCGCGATATAGAGCATTCCTTCTTCGATCAAAGGACGCATATAGCGATAAAAGAATGTCAGCAACAAGTTCTGGATATGAGCGCCATCGTCATCGGCATCCGTCATGATGATTACTTTATAATAGCTTGAATCTTGTGGCGAGAAAGCAGAGCCGACTCCCGCCCCTAAAGCGTGGATGATCGTATTGAGTTCTTCATTTTTCTCGACCGCATCCAATTTCGCTTTTTCCGTGTTAAGAACTTTCCCACGAAGAGGAAGGATCGCCTGGTATTTTGAATCCCGTCCTTGCTTGGCGCTTCCTCCCGCCGAGTCCCCTTCCACTAAATACAATTCTTTTTTTCGTGCGTCTTTTGATTGAGCACTCGCGAGCTTGCCGCTCAATATTTTCTCGCTTCTTCCTTTCCCTTTCCCTTTTCGCGCTTCATCGCGCGCTTTCCTTGCCGCTAATCTTGCTTGAGAAGCGCGTTGGATTTTTGCGCAAAGCACATTTGCTAATTCACGATTTTCTTCAAGAAAGTAGCGAAGATATTCAGTCACGACCGCTTCGGTGGCGTTTTTCGCTTCAGGACTTCCTAATTTTTCTTTTGTCTGCCCCTCAAATTGGAGCAGTTCTTCTGGTATGGTCAAATTCAATACTAGAGTAAGCCCCTCTCGAACATCGCTGCCATCAAAACCTTTTTCTTTCTCTTTCAAAAAACCATTTTTACGGGCATATTCGTTAAAGGCTTTTGTAAAGGCAAGCTTAGCTCCCGTTTCATGAGAACCCCCATCTTTAGTTCGAACCATATTCGCGAACGAAAAAATGTTTTCTTGATAATGGTCTGTATATTGAAAGGCGCCCTCGACTTTGATCTTGTTGTAGATCTTGCTGAAGGATACGATCGGATGCATCCCTTCCATATCTTTATCTACTTCCTCAACAAAAGCTTTCAATCCGTCTTCGTATTGGTAAACATGTTCGCGCAGCTCGCTGCCTCGTTCGTCTTTAACGACCATTTTGAGCCCTTTTAATAAAAAAGCATCTTCTTGGGCTCGTTCCGCAATTTTTGAAAAGGAAAAGTGCGTCTGCTTGAAAATTTTGGGATCGGGTTTGAAACGAACTGTGCTTCCTGTTTTTTTGCTCGTGCCGATTTTTTCTAGAGGACCGATCACTTTGCCTCCGTCCTCGAATCGCATCTGCCAAATCGAGGATCCATCATGAACAGTCACGATACACCATTCACAAAGCGCGTTGACGACACTGGCGCCGACCCCATGCAGCCCTCCCGCATTGTGATAGCCACCTTGAGAACTGAATTTTCCACCAGCATGGAGCACCGTAAAAATAACAGCGAGCGTGCTGATCCCTGTTTTATGCATTCCAACAGGCATTCCACGACCATGATCTTCGACTTCAACGCTCCCGTCGTTTTTTAATGTGATCGAGATTTCATGTCCATACCCATTGAGCGCTTCATCGATCGCATTATCGACGATTTCCCACACCAAATGATGAAGACCTTTGGAATCCGTAGATCCGATATACATTCCTGGTCTTTTACGGACCGCATCCAGTCCTTCCAAGACAACGATGCTTTCTTCGTTATATTGATTTTGTGCCATATCTTTTCCTTCCTAAACTTCGCCCATTATAGAATAGACATTCTGAAAAATTCAAATATTTCCAGTGAATATTCCAATTATACACTATTTTTTATCTTAAAAAGAATAGAATTACAGAATTTTTGGTTTTTTCAATTTATCTAGCGCTTCTTATTTTTCTCTAAAGCGAATATGCTAAAATAAATACGAGGTGAATTTAATGTTGATTTTATATACGATCTTATGTTTATTATTGGGATACCTTCTAGGATCGATCCCATTTGCCTTGATTATCGGCAAAATTTTCTACCATACAGATATTCGCGATCATGGTTCTGGCAATCTTGGGGGAACCAATGCTGGACGGGTTTTAGGAAAAAAAGCGGGGATCGCTGTGATCGTATGCGATGTGTTAAAAGTCGTGCTTGCTGTTGGTATTGCGAGCTTGATTTCGCCAGCTGTCGCGACATGGACAGGATTCATGTGCTGTATTGGCCATTGTTATCCGATCTTTGCACACTTCCATGGCGGAAAAGCGGTCAGCACCGTTTTTGGTTTCTTGCTGGGAACAAGTATTTTTGTCTTCAAAGACGCATTTTATTTTTTAGTTCCATTTTTGATGTTTTTTATCGTTCTTTATTTATTCAAATTCGTTTCGCTCGCCAGTATTTGCGGCATAGTCTGTGGTACCCTTTTTATTACCGCCACATTGTGGTCAATGAATGTTCAGAACATTTTAGTCATTATCGCCTGCTGGCTCATGGCGATCTTAGTGATCTATCGGCATTTAAAAAATATCCGAGCGATCCAAAATGGAGAAGAAAGAAAGATCACCTGGATGTAAACAAGCTTCGGCTTGTTTTTATTTTTCTCACTTAATTCTCACATTCAAGAAGTAGAATAATGGCATGTTAAATTATTTAAAATATGATTATTTACGATCAAGAGTCCAAGCCGACTTTAATGACCATACCCATCTTTACTCTTTTAAAACGATCAAGAAATTGATCAATGAAATGTGTTTATATTTTGGATCGAGTTTAGAGGGGAGGAAAGCCTCTTTCCAATACCATATGAATATTCGCAAGCACGTTCCGATCTATATCAATTCTTCGCTCGTCCTACTTGAGATCATCCCAGATCTTTGGGTCAACTATTTTGCGATCAAAAAAGTGACTTCATCAAAAGAAAAAGGATGTTATCTTCTTTTTAAAGATAAATCATCCTTGCTTGTTGATCATTCTTCCTTCATTTTAAACCGATTCATGCTGATTTATCGGTTCTGCAAAATGATGCTTTTTAATGAGTCGGCTGATCATCGCAATCCGAACAATTCGAAGATTGCATACTCTTTTCGTGACGGAGCGTATTGACGCCGATTCCTTCGATTTCGATCACCGCATCGTTTTCTAATGCGCTTACTTCAACGATCGTCATTGCCGGATATGGCGCTTCTACAAAGTTTTTAAAAACTGAAATAAATTGATCCTTAAGAGAAATATCGGTCAAATAGACCGTAAACTTTACTATATGATCGATTCTAAGGTCTAGATCCTTCAATACATCGATAACCCGATAACATGCTGTCACGCATTGTTCATGGAACGTCGTTCCTCTTCCTGTTTGGCCCGATAAATAAACAAAATCGCCTAGCTGTACGATTTCAGAAATACAGTCATCGCGAGGAACAGAGTCTCCAATCTTTAGGAAAATATTCATGATAAGGCCACCTCTCCATTCAATTATAGTCAATCTTCAGAAACATCAACAGCGCTTTGCACAAGCACCTCTCTAGGTTTTGAGCCGTTGGCCGGCCCGATGATCCGATTTTCTTCCAATACATCGATCAAGCGGGCGGCGCGAGAGTAACCAATCGAAAACTTACGTTGAATCAAAGAAGTCGACGCTTTTTTCGAAGCGATCACAAATCGCTTGACTTCATCATAAAGCGGATCCGCACTTTCTTGCGCCACTTTCCCTCCTTGACTCTGCAAGTCTTTTAGAGTGATGAAAACATCATCGTATTTCGGTTTTCCTTGCTTTTTCACAAATTCGCTGATCGCACTGACTTCATCGTCTTTGATAAAGACACCTTGCACCCGCTTTGGCGAGTTTTCACCATTGGGTAAATACAACATATCCCCATAGCCCAATAGCCGTTCTGCTCCAGCTTGATCGAGAATTGTCCTAGAATCGACAACGCTGGCGACCGCAAAGGCGATCCGGCTAGGAATGTTCGACTTGATCACCCCTGTGATAACGTCCACACTTGGTCTTTGTGTAGCAACGATCAATACGATACCTGCTGCCCGAGCAAGTTGTGTGATCCTTTGTATCGACTGCTCGACTTCTTTGGCGGCAACAAGCATCAGATCCGCTAGCTCATCAATGATCACGACGATTTGTGGCAAATAGATCAAATTGTCTTCGGGATGATTTCGTACATATTCATTGTAGCCAGCGATATTCTTGACTCCGATATCGCCAAACAAATTATATCGCTCATCCATCATTTGGACGACAACTTTCAACGCTTTATTCGCAAGATCTCCATCCGTGATGACAGGAGCGATCAAATGCGGAACATCGTTATACGGTGTAAACTCGACTTTTTTTGGATCGATCAAAATAAGTTTGACTTCATCTGGTCGGCTCCGCATCAATAAAGAACAAATGATCGTATTTACACAAACGGATTTACCCGAACCCGTTGCTCCCGCGATCAAAAGGTGAGGCATTTTATCAAGCTGTCCATATACACATTCACCCATCAAGTCTTTCCCTAAGCAAAACAAGAGTGGTTCTTTTTGTTTCGAATTTGGAATATGCATCATTAGATCTTTCATTTGCACAGGTGTTTTTTCTAAGTTTGGTACTTCGATCCCTACCGCATTTTTTCCTGGGATCGGAGCCTCGATCCGAATATCTGTGGCCGCCAACGCCATCTTGATATCATCGGTCAAATTCGAGATCCTCGAAACCCGGACGCCTAATTCAGGTTTGATTTCAAATTTTGTGACGGTCGGCCCGATATGGATCTCTTTCAAATCAGCCTTGATGTTGAATTCATCCAATATTTCGATCAATTTTTGTCCATCCACTCGCGCATGCTGTAAATTGATCGAAGAACGGGATAGTCGAGAAACATCGTTGAGCAGTTTTGTTGGCGGCAATTTATATCCTGGATATAGATCTTCCGTATATCTTGAGATTTCATTGCGTTTGACGACTTCACTTTTTTTCGACGGTTTTTCTTTCGGTTGTGATTGCGAGATCACGACATTTTCGAGCGCTTTTGGTTGATCTTTATTTGGGATCTCATCCGCCACAAGACCAAAGTCTTTTTGTCGCTTTGTCTTCGCTTTTTTCTTTTTCTTGCTTGGAGTTTCTTCTAGGTCAATTGGCTCAAAGCGCGTTTCGGCTGTTTCATAGGAGATCGGGATCTCGTTTCTTATTTCTCTTTGTGGTCTTGGTTTTTTGAGTTTTTCTTTGATCGTATCCCGGTCTAGATTGGCGAACCAATAATAAGTCAATAAAATGATACCGATCAGTCCCATGATCGCGGAAATCAAAAAGGCGCCGCTGTAATCGAACATACTGGCAAATATTCCAGACAATAATGTCCCATATAGGCCAGAAGTATAATTCATTTCTCCGCTCAAAATAGGCCAAGTATTGGATACGATCCGCATAAATCCGCTCCATGGAGTATGGGCCTGAAATTCTCGGCAGCCTTGATAGAGCAAAAGCGCCGAAAGCACGAAAATGATTCCTACAATATAGCTCTTGGGAATCTTCTTTTTATCGTTATGATAGATCGTCCAGATCGCATAAACGATCCCTAAGATCAAAATCACATAGGTCGCAAATCCAAAAAAGTATGAAATCAAATTGAAGAAAAACGAGCCTACGATTCCAAATTTAAATAAGGCCAGCAAACAAGCGCAAATGATACAAATGAGAAAGCACAAACGGAACAATCTGGATGTCTTCCAATTCGTTTGTGCTTTTTTTGACGTTTGGCTTGATTTTGATCTGGCAGTGTTTGCTTTTTTTTGTGGCTTTCTTTTCTTTGCTGCCATTCTTACCAACTTTCTAATTCTATTTATTGATCTCTAAGATCACAGGAAGGACCATTGGCCGTTTTGCGGTCTGTTTGAATAAATATTTCGATACTTTATCACGAATGTCCGAACGAACTTGTAAATTTTCGTATGTTTTATTCTTTACCGCTTCCTCGATCGTATCTTCCATGATTTTCGCGACATCTTTTGTGATGTATTCGGCATCTTTTAAATAGATCAAGCCGCGTGTCTGAATATCTGGTCCATTGATGATCTTTTTCGTTTTGGCATCCAAACCGATCGCCAGGATCATGACCCCATCGGTCGATAAGATTTCGCGGTCTTTTAATACGACCCCAGCCATATCCCAGTTTTCCTTGCCATCGATCATCGTCTCGTGCAGATTCATTTTCACTTCATACGATACGAGATTTCCTTCTTCGAATTCAGCCACTTGCCCATTGTCCAGGATCAAGATATTTTCAGGTGGGATTCCCATCTCCTCTGCGATCATCGCGTTTGCGCACAACATTCTATATTCCCCTTTGACTGGAATATAGTATTTTGGGCGGGTCAAGAAAAGCATCATTTTGAGATCTTCCTTGGATGGATGCATGCTCAATACATTTTTATCTAGATTGATGATCTTGCCATCCCGTTTATAGATATCGTTTTCCATATTGCGGAACACTTTTTCTACACCTGGAACGACTGGCGAAGCGATCACGAACAGATCGTCTGGCTTGATCGTGATATCATTTACTTCATCATTGGCGATATTGGACATCAAGGTGAAGAGCGGCTTTCCTTGTCCGCTGATCAATACGACGACATTGTTGTATTCATCGATCTTGGAAGCATCCACGACTACGCCATCCGGGATCTTATAACCAATATAGGCAAGTCCATCGATCAAAGAACGCAGCTCTTTCGTGTAGAGAACGAGCTTACGCTCTTGCTTGATACAACAGTCGATGATTTCTTGGATTCGATAGACCGATTGCGTGTAACAGCTTATAAAGAGTCGAGAATCTTGGTTGAGATCTAGAAGCTTATTGAGCTTTTTATCGATCCGATGGTTTGGTGCAGTATGGCCATTTCGTTCTGCCCCTTTACTCTCTTGCAATAAAACGAGTACTCCCTCTTTTCCTAGATCCGCTCCGATCGTGATGTTTCCACGATAATTTTCAGATAGATCGTCATAGTTCTCAATAAATTCTCCAGAATAGACAATATAGCCTTGACTTGATGAGATCGCGACCCCAAATGCACCTGGATAGGCATGGGTGATTGGGAAAAAGAGGACACGATGTTTTCCGATCGTCTTTTTATCGTGCCTTTTAATAGAATGGATCTTTACGCCTGTGATCTTTTCTTTTTTCAATAGCTTTTGTATTTCTTTAGCGGCAAGCGGTGAAGTATAGACATCCGCCTTTACTTGTTTTAGAAGATGAGGTAATGCTCCCATCACATCATCGTGTCCATGGGTAATGATGATTCCTGCGATCTGATCTTTATGTTCGATCAAATAAGAGAAATCTTGAATGATATATTCGATTCCTAATGATTCTTTTGCTTCCGGAAATTTCAAGCCTGCTTCAATGATATAGATCTTTTCGCCAACTTGAATACAAATCATATTCTTTCCGTCTTCGTCCAAGCCACCAAGCATAAAAACTTTGACTTTTTCATTTGTGGACGGCGTATTCGTTTTCGCCATAAATCCTCCTCGTTTCTGTTTCGTTCGTATTATTTGTATTATATCACACTAAATGGCTTTACCGTCGAGCGAGAAAGTTTTTGCCTCTTCGATCAATACGTCCACAAAATCACCAGGATGAATATTCTCACCTGTGAAGTTGACGAGTTTATTTGTTTCGGAATATCCAGAATATACATTTTCATTGCGTTTGCTCATTCCATCCACGAGCACTCGAACAACTTTGCCTTCGTAGGATGTATTGATTTGTCGCGCGTATTGGCCCCACTTTTCATTGAGTGTATACAAGCGCTGTTTTTTTGTTTGTGCATCGATCGTATCTTCCATTTTAGCCGCGGGCGTTCCAGGTCTTGGAGAATAAACAAATGTAAAAGCATTATCAAACTTACATTTTTCTACTAGATCTAAAGTATGCTGAAAAGCTTCATCGGATTCATTCGGAAAGCCGACAATAATGTCTGTCGAAATGGCTGCGTTGGGCACTTTGGCTTTTAGTTTTTGATACAATTCGTAATACGATTCGCTCGTATATCTTCGTCCCATTCTCTTTAAGATCTCGTCATCGCCTGATTGCATTGGAAGATGAATGAATGGCATAATATTCTCGTATTGAGCGATCACATCAATCATTTGATCCGTAAAATCCCAAGGATGCGAAGTCATGAAGCGTATCCGCGGGATCCCGATTTTTGCGACCTCTTCGAGAAGGTTTGCAAAATTAACTCCATTTTCCATATCTTTTCCATACGCGTTTACATTTTGACCTAATAAAGTGATTTCTTTATATCCTTCATTTTTTAGTTCCTGCACTTCTTTTAGGATCTGTTCCATCGTTCTTGATCTTTGTTTTCCTCGTGTATATGGAACAATACAATATGTGCAAAATTTATCGCAGCCATACATGATATTGACCCAAGCTTTATGCTGACCAAACCGTTTTACTGGTAGGTTTTCATAGACCTCACCTTCTTTAGAATAGATTTTGACGACTTTTGTATGCTTATTCATCGCTTCATAAAGAAGCTGCGGCAGATCTTGAATATTATGGGTTCCAAAAAGCAGCCGTACTTGAGGGTATTTTTCCAACAACAATTTGACAAATGAATCTTCTTGAGCCATGCATCCGCAAACTCCAATAATGAGATCTTTATTTTCCTTGTATAATCTTTTAAAATTGCCAATTTCTCCGAGCACTTTTTCTTCTGCGTTTTGGCGGATCGCACAAGTGTTGATCAAGATCACATCGACATGTTCGAGATCTTCGCTTGGTTTGAATCCAATCGTTTCTAGAATCCCAGCCATCGTTTCGGAATCGCGCTCATTGGCTTGACAGCCATAGGTGGAAATATGATACGTCTTTCCTTCTCCAAGATGCATTGTATGGGCAGGAATCAAGTATTGATCTACTCTTTCGATCGCGCTTCTTGTACGACGTCCTGCTTCCTTGAGGTCAGGCAAAGACCAGTTTTCTTTTATTTTCATAAATATGCCTCCAAAAAAAAATCAAGCATTGCTTGCTTGATTTCATTATATCATTTTTTCGGTTCTAGAGCGAATTACTCTAAAGTGATCGCACCAACTGGGCAAACACCTACGCATGCTCCACAAGAGATGCATACATCTGGATCTACAGCGGCTTTGCCTTCATCGTTCAACGCGATTGCTCCCACTGGGCAAACACCTACACATGCTCCACATCCGATGCAAATATCTTGGTTAACTACTGCTGCCATTTTATTAATCCTCCTACTGATTTCTTATTTACACATTTAATTATACACTCTAGAAATATTGAATCAAGGCGATTTAGTAAGGGTTAACAAACTCAAAAGAAAAGGTGAAGTTCAATACTTCACCTTATTTAGCAACTTCCTGTGCTCGCACTTCGCGGATCACATTGACCTTGATTTGACCTGGATACGTCAACTCATTTTCAATTTTTTCTCGGATATTGCGTGCGAGTTTAACACATGTAACATCATCGACTCGGTCCGGATTGACCAAGATCCGGATTTCACGACCCGCCTGGATCGCATATGCTTGCTGAACCCCTTCGAAACCACCAGCGATTTTTTCGAGGTTTTCTAGACGATTGATATAAGCCTGAGCGCTTTCTTTTCGAGCGCCAGGTCTTGCCGCAGAGATCGTATCTGCCGCAATGACGATATGACTTGTCAAATATTTAGGTTCCACATCGTAATGATGCGATTGGATCGCGTTCAAAACAATGTCTTTTTCGCCATGTTTTTTGCAGAACTTATATCCAAGTTCTACGTGGGATCCTTCTTGTTGTTCAATATTCAAGGCTTTACCAATATCGTGCAATAAACCAGCACGTTTAGCTAACTGTTGATTCAAACCGAGTTCAACAGCCATACAGCCTGCCAAATAGGCGACTTCCATACTATGCTGCAATGCATTTTGGCCATACGAATAGCGGTATTTCAACGTTCCGATCAAACGTACGATCTCTCGGTCGATCCGCCCGATCCCTAGCTTGAATACGGCTTCCTCTCCGGCCTTCATGATTTCTTGATCGATCTCGTTTTGGTATTTGCGTACAACTTCCTCGATCCGACCTGGTTGGATCCGCCCGTCTTTGATCAAATGCTCTAAAGCCAAACGGGCCACTTCCCTTCGAATCGGATTGAAGCACGTGATCGTGATCAAATCCGGCGTATCATCGATATTGAGTTCAACGCCCGTTGCTTGTTCAAAGCAGCGAATGTTTCGACCCTCGCGACCGATGATCCGTCCTTTCATTTCTTCGCCAGGAATAGCGACGACGGATACCGTTCGTTCCTGGGTTTCTTGTTGAGCCATTCTCTCAATGGCTAAGGCGATGATATTCTGTGCTTTTTCGGTTGCTGTTGCTTTGGCTTCTTCTTCTTTGTCTTTGATATAAGCGACTGTTTCATGCTCCATTTTCTTTTCAACAACAGCAAATAATTCTTTTTGCGCATCTTGGCTCGACATTTTTGCCACACCTTCAAGCACTAAGATTTGTTTATCGATCTGCTCTTGTAATTTTTTCTCTTTTGCATCAAGAGATGCGAGCTTGTCATTCGCTTTCTGCAGCTTATCGGATATTTGTTTTTCTTTTTGAGTCAGCGCTTCATCACGGAAATTCAAGTTGTCTTCTCGGCGAAGCAATTTATTTTCAAACTGCATCGTTTCTTGTTTTCGTTCCTTGATCTCCTTTTCGGCTTCGATCCTTAGATCATGTGCTTGTGTCTTTCCTTCCAACACAGCTTGTTTGATCTTCGCATCCGCTTCGATCTGCGCTTCTTTCAACAATTGTTCCGCTTTTTGCTCATTTTTGTTTAAACCTGCACGAGAGATCCCCATCATAACGAGTACTCCCACAGCAATCCCTGCGATCCCAGACAAAGAAATGATAAAAATTGGATTCATCATTTCCCTCCTTGTCTTTCGATTCCGTAAAGCATATTCATTATACTCCCGTATTTCTATCTTGTCTATATCTCTAAAATTTGCACTTATGCACAAAAAAAGAATGTATCAAAATACATTCTACTTCTCAACGACTTGTCTGCCGTTGTATTCTCCGCATTCACACATTTTGTGCGCTAATTTATATTCACCACAGCTTGGGCATTTTGTCAATGTTGGTTTCTCCAATTTGTAGTGAGTTCTACGCTTTGCTTTTCTTGTTTTTGAATTTCTTCTTTGTTGAACAGCCATGTCTGCACCTCCTAGTCATCATCCAATTTGAATTCACTCAGCTTTTCCCATCGTGGATCGATCTTGTCTTCCTTTTCCACTTTGTCCTGGTCCGAGATCACTTGCCAACCATTTCCTTTCGGGTACTGTTCCCTTGGGAGTCGAGTGATCGACATTGGGGCTTCATAGATCACAGCTTGGAAGACTTCCGGATTGATATCGATCGTATCCTTTTTCACCACGATGATATCCTCTTCGTTTTCTTCCTCCTTGATTGGAGAAAACGAATAGATCTCATGCGACTCAGTGTCAAATTCCACTTCCAGATCCTCCAAAGTTATGGAATCCGGAACGATCATCACACCTTCCAATTCCAAGTTTGAATAGACCAGAGTGGATCCGTCATATTGAAGATCTCCAGTAACATGTACCTTTGGAATGGACTTGACTTGCGTATGATGAAGTAAATCGTTTTCTTCAATGCCGATCCACTCATCGATCTGGATCTTTCCTAGATGGGCATTCAAGAAGTCTTTTTTCGTAAATTTCACGATTTTCACCTCATGTCGCATCTGATATTATAAGGAAACGAGTTAGGAAAGTCAACTTGTTCTTTATGATTCGATGCGCTTTCACTTCTTCTATCCATCATAGCACGTCTTTTCCATTTTAAAAACCAAAAGAATCTGTTACGATAGATGCATGAAAGCTTGTGGAATCATAGTCGAATATAACCCAATGCATCAAGGCCATATCCATCATCTGCAAGAAGCGAAACGAATTACAGGATGCGATGTGCTTGTTGTGATCCTTTCTTCTTACTTTTCTCAGCGCGCCCTTCCCTCTTTGATCGATCCCTATCATAAAAGTCAATTAGCGATTCAATATGGGGCCGATCTCGTGATCGAACTCCCTGCTGTGTATGCGGCCCAAAGCGCGGATCAATTTGCGAAATACGCGATCGAATCGCTGGCCAGTATTGGCGTGAAGTGGATCGTTTTTGGCTCAGAAACCAATAAGATCGAAACTTTGACGAATATATTGCATGAGGTAGAATCGCAAGAAAAAGACCCTTCCAAAAGCTGGGCCCAAAATTCAGCCTATGCGCTTCAGCCTAACGATATTTTAGGAATCCAGTATATCAAATATTGTCAAAAATACGGGATCATTCCTCTTAGCATCAAACGATCCGCCCAGTTTAAAAGCGCTACGCAAACCCGTAAAGATTATTTCGAAAAGCGAACGAACGAGTTTCTTTCTGAGTATTTTATCCTAAATCAGCAATGGTCTTCGTATTATCCTTACCTTCGCCTTTTTCTTTTAATGAGCGATCCAAGCAAGATCGAGCAATATTTTCTAGTAAGCGAAGGAATCGAGTATCGGTTGGTCGAAGCCGCAAAAAAAGAAAGAACTTGGGAAGGTTTTTTATCTCGAACGATCTCTAAAACCTATACGCGAGCAAGGATCCAACGCGTTTGTCTCTTCATTATGCTTCAGATCGAAAAACAAGAGATGAAGAATCATGATCACTTTTCTTGCGCGATCGTTTTAGGATTCAATGGGCACGGCCGACAATATTTGAAAGAAATCGATCGATCGAGAGTATATACCCGATTTCGGGCTCTGCCGCCATTTTTGAAACGCGTCCATCTCAAAAGTAAATTTTTGTACGAAAGCATTATGGAACAAAATATAAAGGATACGATCTATGTTCTCTAAATTCACCTCAAAATTACTGATCTTCAGCAGCTTGGCTTGCCTCTTAACCTATTTCTATTTTTTTAGGGTCCCTAAAAAGCCAGCGAAGCCTCTTCAATATGCTTTATTGCTTGGATGCCCAAGCAAAGACGATGGCTCCTATTCGACTTCGCAAAAAAAACGCTGCGAATTGGCGATTGAAGCCTATCGGCAAAACAAATACCAAGTATTAATTATTAGTGGAGGAGCTGTCAAAAATAAATGGATAGAGGCGGAGCAAATGAAGAAATATATTCAGGCTCGCTGCGATATTCCTATGATTCTAGAACCTCATGCGAAGAACACATATGAGAATATGAAATTCACCAAAGAACTCATAGATACAAATTCGATTTTAATCCTTACTTCCTCTGTTCACGCTTCACGAGCCAATGCGCTCGCTCGGCAATTTTTCAAGCACCCTGTTTTATGGACGTATAAAGACCGATCTTGGAAACATAAATGGCGCGAGTTCCTTTCTCGACTCGTGTATATTCAATTCGAGATCAAAAAGAAATGGACACGTATAGTTTGACTCTATACGTGTCCTTTATTGAATCGTACGCTGTACTTCGTTGACAGAACGAACTTTTTTTAAATTTGAAATGACCGTCTGCAAATGATCGGCATTATGAACTCCGATCGTCAGTTTGGTAGTCGCGGTCAAAAGATTATCGTCGACAGCAGAATCGACATGTTTCAAATAAGCTTTGGACTGTTGTAAAATCGTGACGATGTCGCTCAGCAAATAATTTCGATCATCCGAAAAGACAACAAGCTTGACTTCGTAGACCTTTGTATCGTCTTGATCTTCGACCCATTGTACCGGAATCAATCGCTTCGTTTCATGAGCGATATTCGGGCAATCTGATCGGTGGACTTTAACGCCTTGTCCTTTGGAAATATAGCCCACGATCGTATCCTGTGGTATCGGTGAACAGCAATTCGCCAAAGAAACAGCGATCGTCTCAATTCCCGGGACAATTACGCCACAGCTATTCGTCTTGGCACTCTTCTCGTTGTTTTTATTGAAGATCTTGACGATTTCATCATCGCTCACATTGCCATTTCTTTTTACAAGACGGTCTACGATCGACTGCAGCGATACTCTACGATTCGCGATCCCAATATATAGATCATCGACCGTTTTAAAAGAAAGTGTCTGCAAGATCGACTCTAATCTTTTCACCGATCGTTTCGAGTCATCGATCTTTAAGCGCTTGAATTCTTCAGCAAGATCCGCCTCGCCTTTTTTGATAAGCTCTTTGCGGTTTTGGTGTTCCTGTTTCTGCAAGAACGCGCGGATCTTATTTCGCGCATGGCCTGATTTGACAATTTTGATCCAGTCTTTGCTTGGCCCATTCGAATGATTGCTTGTCAATATATCCACGACATCTCCCGTTTTCAATTGGGTATTGAGCGGAACGATCGCTCCATTGACTGTAGCCCCGACTGTTTTATGCCCAACTTCTGTATGGATCCGATACGCAAAATCGATCGGCGTTGAACCTGGTGGCAAAGCGATGATCTTTCCGCGAGGAGACATGCAGTAGACATTGGCTTCAAAAATATCTTTTTGAAGCACATTCATATATTCCAAAGGGTCTTCGCTTTCCTCGTCCGTCATCATCGAAAAATCACGGAACCAAGAAAGCTTGTCTTCGATTTCTTTTTGCTCGATTTCAGTATTTACGCCAGGGCGCTCTTTATATTTCCAATGCGCAGCGACACCTTGCTCGGCTACCGCATCCATTTGTTCTGTGCGAATCTGGATCTCAAAGATATGTCCTGTATCTGGATCAACGATTGTCGTATGCAGCGATTGATACATATTGGCTTTTGGCATAGCGATATAATCTTTAAAACGACCAGGGATCGGCCGATATTTCGCATGGATATACCCAAGGATCTCATAGCAATGGACTTCAGAATCCGTGACGATACGGATGGCCTGCAAATCAAGGATTTCTTCAAAGCGCTTGTTTTTTGTCTTCATCTTTTTATAGATACTGTAAAAATGCTTTGAACGGCCAAAAATACGATAAGGGATCGAATACATTTTTAAGATCTTTTCAATATCCGCGATCATTTCCTGCACTTGTTCGTTACGATCGCTCTCTCTTTGCCGGACAAGTCTTTTGATCTGCTCGTATTTTTCAGGATATAAATATTTGAAAGAAAGATCTTCGAGCTCGTTTTTCACTTGCGAAATACCAAGACGATGCGCGATCGGCGCATACACTTGAAGTGTCTCGGATGCGATCTTTTTCTGTTTCGCTTCAGGCATGAATTCTAATGTCCGCATGTTATGCAGACGATCCGCGAGTTTAACGAGGATAACGCGGATATCTTTGGCAAGAGCAATAAAGAGTTTTCTATGATTGCTGGCCAGATATTCTTTTTCATCTTTGAATTTGATCGCTCTGATCTTTGTGACCGCATCTACGATGACGGCGATCTCTTCTCCAAAATTCGCCGCAATCACATCATGGTCCACGCCTTCACAATCTTCCACAGTATCATGCAACAAGCCTGCTGCGATCGTTTTAGGTCCACAACGAAGTGTCGCAAGGGTGTTCGCAACTTGGATCACATGGACTTCATAAGATGCACCGCTTTTTCGAAACTGTCCTTTATGATGCTCATGAGCAAACTCGTAAGCCCTTTGGATCAAATCGAGATTTTCTGGGCGCTTTATATAGGTTTTGATGTTTTCTTTGCACTCTTCAAATGTGACTTCACCTTTTACACTCATAAACGCCCCTTTCTATTTGCTTATTCGCCTTCGTAATGCGTGAGAGAAAAGACAGGAATGTCTTTGAATCGATCTCTTCCTTTCAAGTCATCGAGCTCGATCACGAACGCAAAGCCGACAACTTTTGCTCCTTGTTGTTCAACGAGTTTTTGGATCGCTTCGACCGTTCCTCCTGTCGCAAGAAGATCATCCACGATCAACACTCTTTGTCCTTTATGGATCGCGTCCGCATGCATTTGCAGCTCATCGCTTCCATATTCTAGCTCGTATGTCGCTGATATCGTTTCCCTTGGAAGCTTTCCAGGCTTTCTTACGGGAGCAAAACCAATATTGGCTTCCATAGCCGCTGGTGTCCCGAAGAAAAAGCCTCTTGCTTCTGGAGCAACGATCAGATCCGCATTTACCTTTTTGGCAAAATCGGCAATTTGCTCTGTCGTGTAGTTCATCGCTTGTGGATCCGCTAAGATCGGTGTTATATCTCGAAACATGATCCCTTTTTTTGGAAAATCAGGAATGCTTGCGATCTTGTCTTTTAAATTCATTCAATACGTCCTCTTTCTATTGGATTACAATTTATTATACCTATTCATAGTTTATTTTTTCAATCATAAAATTAGGCTGTCTGCGTCCTTGATACTCGCTGATCTGCACTTGTCCTTCAAAGGCTTGGATCTTATTGACGCTCAATTTTACATTTAAAAGCGGCTGATTAAAGTACATACAAGTCAAGCCTGAATCCAGCGTATAGCGCCGATGTTTATGGTTTTGAAAGTCGTAGTACGTTTTGATTTTTGGATGCTCCATTTTAAACAAAGGAAGCTTGAAAGAGGGGCCAAAAGGCCGAAGAGCGTCTAAGCTTTCAATTTCTTCGATACAGATCATAGAAGGATCGATCAAGATCGAGCTTTCTTCTTGTTTTTTCCAAGAATAATTCGCGCTTTTCGTCTTTACATATTGCACGAACCGACCAAACGCTTCTAGATCGATCGAAAAACCTGCTGCCTGTTCATGCCCACCGATCGCACTAAACTCTTCGAAATCCCCCAAAAAATCCATACAATGGAATCCTTTAGGAGAGCGCATGCTCAACTTGTAGCCATCGACATTTTGGGTCCCTACGATGACCGGTTTATCGTACGTTGCACAGATCTTGCCTGCGACAAGTCCAATGATCCCTTCATGAAAGCCTGGGCTTTGGATCAAGATCACTTTATCTTCAGGATGAACCATATTCATCGCATAATTACACATTTGATCAGAGATCTTCTTTCTTCGATCGTTGATTTCCTCGATCTGCTTATGAAGCTTGCTGACCTCCACAGGGTCTTCTGAGAGAAGATAGCGAACGACATTATTCACATTCGCCATATTGCAAAGCCGGCCTACCGCATTGATCTTCGGAACTACTTGAAAAGAAAGAGTGACTTCGTTGACCTTGGAGTCTTTGATAAATGGACTAATATGCATTTCTCTTTTCTCGTTGAGCAATTGGATCCCTTGCTGAATGATCCTTCTAGTTTGCTTGATCACAGGCATCACATCTCCCACACTGGCAATGGCCGCCAACAAAAGATGATATGAATTATCTGCGCCTAATGACCGGACACACTCAAAAGCGATCCCTGCCCCGCAAAGCGTTGAAAATTGCTCTTCCAAATAATTTGGATGGATAAAGATATCGCAATCGATCTCATGTTCGATCGTATGATGGTCGGTAACGATCGTCGTCATCCCATAGTGTGCGGCTAGGTCAAGAGCGTCCTGCGCTTTTACCCCATTGTCAACAGTAACCAAAATAGTATAGCCTTTTTGATAGGCTTGCTCGATGGTCGCGGTATTCAAACCATAACCTTCTTTGATCCGATCTGGAATATAAAAACCGACTGTGCACCCAAATTTACGAAGTCCATCGACCATGATCGTAGTGGCCATGATGCCATCACAATCATAATCCCCTGCCACAAAGATCTTTTGCCCTTCTTCTTTCGCTCGTTCGATCACTTCTCGAAAAGAAAGCATTTCTGCGCTTTCGGAACATGGATAAAGTTCATTATGCTCGAGCCACTTTTCTTGTTTTTCAAGATCAGGCTCTAAAGTATTCAAAACTTGCTGTGCTAGATTCGATAATTTTGTCATAAAGTCCATTATACCTTATTCTTTCGGATAGTCGATCTTTAAATGTCGATATGCCTTTTCGGTAGCAATACGTCCGCGGCTCGTTCGATTGATGAATCCGATCTGCAGCAAATATGGTTCGTATACATCTTCGATCGTCATCGCTTCTTCCCCTATGCTGTTGGCGAGCGCTTCAAGACCCACCGGGCCACCATGAAAGCGTTCAATGATCCCTCTTAAATATTTGTGATCGACCGCGTCGAGTCCAAGCGAATCGAATTGCAGTTTATCCAATGCGTCTTTTGCTACTTCCAAAGAAATCACGCCTTCATTGTAGACTTGAGCAAAATCGCGAACTCTTCGAAAGACGCGATTCGCGATTCGAGGCGTTCCTCTTGAACGAAGAGCGATCTCTTCGATCGCTTCTGGCTCGCACTCCGTGTTCATGACACGGGCTGTTCTCGATACGATTTTCTTTAGATCCGACAAGTTATAATACTCAAGCTGTGAAATGATCCCAAACCGATCACGAAGAGGGGCGCTCAAGGAGCCGGCTCGAGTGGTTGCGCCTACCAATGTAAAAGGAGGAAGCGCTAGACGGATACTATGAACCGATCCCGTATCTTTTCCCACGATGATATCGAGACAATAATCTTCCATAGCTGGGTATAGCACTTCTTCGACTTGTTTAGAAAGGCGGTGGATCTCGTCAATAAACAAGACATCTCCTGCTTCTAAAGTGCTCAATATTGCAGCTAGATCGCCTGTCTTTTCGATCGAGGGGCCGCTAGCTGTTCTTAAGTGCCCTCCCATTTCATTAGCTAAAATGTTCGCAAGTGTCGTTTTTCCGAGTCCTGGCGGGCCATAAAACAACACGTGATCCAATGCTTCGTTTCTTGATTTAGCAGCATGGATAAAAACACGTAAATTCTCTTTGAGTCCTTGCTGTCCTATATATTCGTCCAGCGAAAGAGGACGTAAAGACGCTTCTATATTGTCTTGTGCCTGTTCATGGGCATCCATGATTCGATCATTCATCGTTTATATCCCCTTTTCTTGTGCGATCATCATGAGTGATCGTCTAAGCATTTCATCGACCGACCAATCATTGTGTTTAATCATTTCGCGTTTGATCGACGAAAGCTGTGCGCTTTTATAACCGAGCGCGATAAGCGCTTCTTCTGTCTGTTGCCAGATCGGATGCTTATCTTCTTGAACTTGCGTTCGATAGGCGACCAATTGTCCTTTTAGATCGAGAACGATCTGACTTGCGCTTTTAGGCCCAATTCCTGGAAGCGATTTTAACAATTTCACATCCTGGGTTTCGATCGCTCGTACGATCTCATCTCCTGTTTTTTTACTCATCATATTCATGATCGTCTTTGGACCGATCCCTTTGACGTTCAAGAGACGTTCAAAGATCTGCAGATCCAATTCATTTTTGAAGCCAAAAAGGAGCTGAGACTCTTCACGAATTTGATGATAAGTATATAAAAAGATAGCATCATCTTTGACAAACGTATGTGGAGTGGCGACATATACTTCATAGCCTACGCCATGCACATCCAACACGATTGAATTTTTTCTTATCAATTTTACGATTCCATCTAAAAAAGCAATCATAGTCTCTCCTCATAAAATATGTTCTCATCATACATAATCCTTGGTTTGAATACAACATCATTCTTTCGCTAATTCAGAAATTCTGTTTTATATCCATCAAAAAAGATCCATTCAAGGATCTTATAGGTCAATATCCAATAATACTGGGCAATGATCGCTCCCATAAATATCGTCAAGGATCTTGATGGAACGAACCTTATCCACTAAAGAAGGAGAGATGAGCCAATAATCGATCCTCCATCCCTCTCCGCGCTCACGACCTCTTTCATAATACGACCACCATGTATATTTCCTTTCTTCAGGATGTTTGTGTCGATAAATATCGACAAGATCCGAAAGCAAGTTTTTTTGAAATCCTTGTCTTTCTTCATCGGTATATCCGCCATGTCCATGCGCGGCGTTTGGATCATAGACATCGATTTCGTGGATCGCAACGTTAAAATCACCGCACAATAAGATTGGCTTGTCCAAACTTTTAATATACTTTCCAAACGCTATATCCCACTCTTTTCGATATTCAAGACGTTTTAGGTTCTCGCCTGCATTTGGGATATAAACATCGATCAAATAATAGTTCTCGTATTCGAGCGTGATTACGCGGCCTTCTTGATCGTGTTCCTCTTGTCCGATTCCATAAAAAACATTCAGTGGCTCGTCATAGCTCATGATCATCGTTCCGCTGTACCCTTTTTTCTTGGCGCTATTGATGTATTCGTAAGGATAAAAATCCTCAAGATCGATCTGTTCAGGCTGCGCTTTTGTTTCTTGAAGACATACGAAATCTGGATCCAAAATTGAAATAATTTCCTCGAATCCTTTTTTTTGGATGGCACGGATCCCATTCACATTCCAAGTTAAAAATTTCATCAAAATCAGGCAAGGATACCTCAACCAGCACCATGATATGGATGTGGCATAGAGGAATTGCCGCACCTCCTTTTCTGTTTTGTATCCACCAGCTTTTCATTGAAGAGCTGACTTCCTCATTATAGCAGAAGCTTCATTTTTTCTACTTTAGCGTATTCTCCATCCAAAATCATCGAACTTGGATAGATAGAGCTTATATTGGGTTCAACTAACGATATCATTCTTTCCTTTCAAAATCGATTGTTTTTTTAAAGGTTTAAATCCTTGTCCTCTGACTTCCTGTACTTTTGAAACGATTATAAACGCTTTTGGATCGATCGTGCTAATTTCTTTTTGAACAAGATAAAGTTCTTTTCTTTCTACCAAGGTACATACGGCTAGGTTTTCTTTTTGTGAATAGCCGCCCTCGATTTCAAATAATGTTAGCCCTTTATCTAATGTATGAATGAAAAGATCGCGGATTTCTTGAGGACGGTTGCTCATGATCATGAGCTGCAGGCTTGATTTTCCTAGTGTCAGCACTTGATTCATCGATAAGGAGGTGATGAATACAAATGTGATTCCGCAAATGATTTGTTCTAAAGAAGAATATGTAAGCTGATAAGATAAGATTAAAAGATCTTGAATATTCATGAGCAGAGCGACATTCCATCCAAGTTTTCTTTCTAAAATGATAGGTGGAATATCCATGCCTCCAGTACTCGCTCCCGATTCGATCACCATTCCAAGTCCTGCACCCATCATGACGCCTGCCATGATCGAGGCGATCAAAGGATCTCTGACAAGTTCAACAGAATTAAGAAACGCGGTGATATCGATAAAGAATGGATATATGATCGTTGATAATAAAGTTGTGGCTGCGAATTTTTTCCCCAAAAACAAGAACCCGACACAAAACATGATTCCATTGATCGCGCTCACGATCCAAGAAAATGGAAGGCTTGTGAAGTGTTGGATGATCAAAGCGACACCGGTCGATCCTCCAGAAATAAAATGAGATGGCACGATCAACATATTGACTGCGACAGCCATGATCAGATTCCCTAAAGCGATTCGAAGCAAGATTTGATAAGATTTCATAACGCTCCCTCCTCTAGACACTTTTATTATAGAAATTTATCCGATTTAAAATGTATTCTATGCTACAATCAGAGCATGAAATCGGAAAAAATCAGCCTAGATCTTTTGGAAGCGTTTTATAAGGTCGGGAAACTTCGGTGTTTCGATCCCGGTCAAACGATCTATTATCAGCAAGATTATGGAAACACTTTCTACTATATTATCAAAGGTAGGGTACGAGCTCACATTCTCAACCAGAATGGTAAAGTCGTGACTCTCGATGTGATTGGTGAAGGCAAGATCTTTGGCGCTTCCGATTTATTTTTAGGAGGACTTCATACGAGCATCATAGAAGCAGTCAATGATGTGAAGATCTTAGAATTCGACTTGGAGCAACTGCTCCCTTATTTATCCAAATCGCCACAATCGTATTTTCAAATCATTGCTTTTTTATCGGAAAGCTTAAAGGCGCTTTCCAACCAGATCCGTCGTTTATCTTTGTTGGATGCGCAAGCTAAGATCGTAGATTTTTTATTGGAAAAAACCGCATCTCCACATCCTTCTTTAGATATCACCAATTCTCAGATTCCATACTCGCATGAAGATATTGCCCAATCTTGTTCTTTGCAGCGAGTCACAGTTTCTAAAAAGCTCAAAGAAATGGAACGGTTCGGTTGGATCGAGCTTGGTTATAGAAGCATAAAAATAAAAGACCGAAAAGCGCTTGAAAAGTACGTTCGGTCTCATTTGTGATATTCTATCAATTTGTCCGGATCAGCAAACGATTGTATGGATGTTCATGATCTTCCAATACAGTCAGCTGGTCTTTTTCAATGAGTTTTTGGATCCGATCGGCTAAAAAATAATCATTGAGCTTCTGTTGGTAGATTCCGATGATCTCGCCAATCGCCTGCACTTCCAACTTGCTTTTTTCAAAGCGATTTAAGATCATCACATCATAGATATCATCGCTCACAGACATGATTTGTCCATTCACGATCGCTCTTAGGGCGCTGTTTTCATTTCGAATCGATTCCCAGATCATTGAATAATAATTGACATCATAATAAGGAACTTCTTTATCCAAGGAAAGCAAATAATCTAAGTGCTGATAGAGAATGTTTTCCAAGGAAGGAAAAAATGTCGTATAATCTGGATTGTGCAACACTTGAGGAACTTCGATCAAATGCAGTCCAATATCATATGGATCTAAAAGATGACATACAAATATATATCCAGATACATCGGCTGGAGAAGTCTCCATGTAAATCCGGATCGGCTCGTTTTTCGCTGCTTTCTTGAGCAGAATATCCACGTTCTCTACATATTGTTGAATCGAGGCTTTCAAAGCTTCGGTATCTTGGATCTCTCCATTTTGTGTATACAGTCTATAGATCAAATCGAGTCTATATGGAGAATCATACGCTTCTTGCAAGTCTCCTTGATCAAGCATGAATGCTAAAACTAAAATCGTGTCCTCAGAGGGAATCCGATCCGCTTTTTGATGAAGTTTCATTAATCCAGCAGCTCCTTCTGAGAAAAAAACATGTACCATAATCTATCCCTTTCTTTTTATTAGTTTTCTACGAACTCGAATTCGAATCCATTCAACTGAACAGTATCTCCATCTTCAACGCCAGCTTCCCGCAGCATTCGATCGATTCCCATATAGCGCATTCGATTGGCAAACAAATAATAATCTTCTTCGGTATTCAGTTTTTTGATATCGAACGACTTGTCGATTTTTGGTCCCGATACTTCCCAAACATGTGGGGCGATATTTTTGATTTCCACATCTTTCTTCCGCTCTTCAAATTTATAAACGACTCCAGTATTCTTATTTTCTTCATTTTCGATCGGGAAGGCCGGAGTCGTCTGCAGAAGATCCGCAGCTTTTCTCAAGATCGGATCCAAGCCTTCATGAATGATCGTAGTCGCTTCATAAACTGGAACTGTCGGATATGCTTCTTTAAATCGCTTCAAGTTTTCTTCAGAATTTTCGAGATCCATTTTATTGGCGACCACGATTTGCGGACGTTCTAGAAGACGTAAATGATAAGAGCCTAATTCGTCATTGATCACTTTATAATCTTCTACTGGATCTCTTCCATCTTCACCGCCCATATCGATCACATGAATAATGACGCGGCAGCGTTCAATGTGCTTCAAAAATTGGTGACCCAATCCTTTTCCTTGACTGGCGCCTTCGATCAATCCTGGCAAATCTGCCAAAACAAAACTGCGTCCATCTTTTGTTTGAACGACGCCCACATTTGGGGTGATCGTCGTAAATGGATAATCGCCGATTTCTGGCTTTGCTCGAGTGACAGCTTCTAAGAAAGTTGATTTCCCAACGCTTGGAAATCCAACCAATCCGACATCCGCTAAGACGCGAAGTTCTACGATAGCTGTGAATTCTTGACCGCTTTTCCCATCTTCCGCATATTTCGGGGCAGTATTACGGGCAGATTTAAAATGACAGTTTCCTCTTCCACCTCTGCCGCCTTCGGCTACGATTTGTTGTTGATAGGGTTCTGTTAAATCTGCAACGATCTCTCCTGTATCTTCTCTTTTTACCAATGTTCCAAGGGGAACTTTCACGATCTTATTTTCGCCATTGGCGCCATGCATTCGTTTATTTTTTCCTTTTTCTCCGTTTTGAGCTATAATTTTTCGATGATAGCGTAAATCGAGCAGCGTTGTCATTCCCGGATCTGCTTCAAAAATCACGTCGCCCCCTTTTCCTCCGTCTCCGCCAAATGGTCCTCCATAGGCTACATATTTTTCATGGCGAAAGCTTACGATTCCATCTCCGCCATTTCCCGCTTTTATAAATACTTTGACTTGATCTACAAACATTCGGATTCCTCCATTCCACTTTATTATAACGATTCTATAGGAGAATGATAATACATATGAATCTAGACAATTGGTCAAAGAAAAAAGAGGTCTATAGTAGACCTCGAAGTTAGGCTGGATAAACCGAAACTTTCTTTTTCTTTTTACCAAGACGTTCGTATTTTACGATTCCGTCCACTGTCGCAAATAATGTATCGTCACCACCACGACCAACATTAGTTCCTGGATGGATTTTAGTTCCACGTTGACGATAGATAATGCTTCCTGCATGGCATTTTTGGCCATCGGCTAATTTAGCTCCTAACCGTTTTGAATGAGAGTCACGACCGTTCTTTGTCGAACCTACACCTTTTTTAGAAGCAAAAAACTGAATATCTAATGTAAAACGCATGATCACACCTCTTTCCTTTTAATTTGAATGTTTTCAGGATACGATTCTTCCAATGTTTTCAATTGATAGAACATCATTGAAAGCATCGTTTGGATAGAATCGCTATTTTTTAAGACATGGATGTGGATCTGATTACCGCTTATGTCTAGATCGCATGCGCTTGGATATAATATATCGAGCGCATTGAGCGCGCCAATCACTACGGACGAGATCCCGGCACATACAACATCTTTTCCATATTGATCAAAGAGTGCATGACCGCTCACATCTATACTTCGTATATCGTCTCCTGTGCATGATATACGGACTTTAATCATGATTACGCCTCGATCGATTCGATTTTGATTCGAGTGTACGGTTGACGATGTCCTTGTTTGCGGCGTGTAGAAGATTTCTTCGCTTTATATTTAACGATCGTGATCTTTCTTCCTTTTCCTTGTTTTTCAACGACACCAGTTACTTTTGCTCCTTCTAAAAAAGGATGACCAATTTTACCATCGGCAAATAGCACTTTGTCAAATTCAACAGTTGAACCTTCAGCAGCATCCAACTTTTCTACGAAAATCACAGATCCTTCTTCAACTTTGATCTGCTTTCCACCTGTTTCAATAATTGCGTACATTTTTGCACCTCCTGTCAATCTGAGACTCGCCATCAAGGTGCGATCTCTCGACTTATACCTTTCCTGCGCGGTTGCAATACTTAAACAGTCTGCAACGAAAGAATTATACTAAAAACGAATCTACAATTCAACTATAAATCGAAAGAAAGAATTTGGATCTTCTGAGCCAAAACCGAATCCTTTCGATCTTTTTTTCCATTGAGAAGAATGATTTGATTTTCCTGCAACGATCCTTTAAGTTGACCATATAGACGAGGCATGATCGCCACGTCGATCATTTGTGTTTCATCTTCTAACGTCAAGAAAGCCATCAGATCTCCTTTTTTTGTTCTATAGGGCTTGATGCGGCTCACACGTCCTAATACAGAGACGAATCCGAGCTGTTCACTGATTTCCCGCAACGTTCTTAAATTTTGAAATCTTTTTTTTCTTAAAGACGAGATCGGATGTTCGCTTAAATAAAAACCATAGACTTCCTTTTCTTTTTGGGCCCGCTCTAGCGCTTGCTCTTCTAGTCGAATCAAATTTGGAGGAGAAGCGACACTAAAATCAAAATGAAGCGTTTCATCCTCCACCTTGACTAAATTGGCATAGCTGATGATTTGATCTAAATTTTCAGCGAGTGTTTTCCTAGAAGGATACAAAGGATCAAAGGCGCCTGCATTGATCAAAGTAATCAATGCATTTTCTTTAATCCCACACGCGATCAAGCGCGCCATGCATTCATAAAGATCTTGGAAAGGCTTTTTCTTTCGTTCTTGAATGATCTTATCATAAACCGTTTTTCCAATTCCTTTCAATACTTGAAACGGCATTCGGATCCCGTTGTTTTCTATACAATACCGATCGGTTGAAGAAACGATCGAGCAAGGAAGGACCGGAACATTCCTCTTGGAGCACTCAAAAATATAATCTGCGCTTTTTTCTTTATTCCCCGTCACGCTGTCCAATAAACTTCGATAAAAAAACAGAGGATAGTTCGCTTTTAAATAAGCCATCGCATACGCAAGAGATGCATATGCATAGGAATGGGATTTATTAAAGCCATAATCCGCAAAGTGCTCCATTGTTTTAAAAATCTTAGTAGCTATTTCTTTATTGATGTTTTGAGCGGTCGCACCTTGAATAAAAATCTCTTCATAAGAATCCATAAGTGCTTTATTCTTTTTGCTCATCGCTTTGCGCAATGAATCGGCTTGCGCTAAAGTCATATTTCCGATCGTTTGTGCAATTTGCATGATCTGCTCTTGATAGATCATGATCCCATACGTTTCCTTCAAGATTGGTTCTAATAATGGATGCAGATAGTGGATCGTTTCTGGGTGGTTTCGATTTGCCAAATACACATTTTTGTTTTCCATTGGTCCTGGACGATACAATGCTAAAGCGATTGCAATATCCGAAAAGGTTTGTGGACGAATATCTCTTAAAAGACTTCGGATCCCATCGCTTTCGAATTGAAAAACACCGATCGTATCTCCACTAGATAATAATGCATATGTTTTCTTGTCATTTCGATTGAGTTTATATATATCCAATTCAAGTCCATAGGTTTTTTTTAGATCCGATAAAATGTTCTCGACAGTCGTCAAATTCTTTAGAGCAAGAACATCCATTTTGATCAGCCCTAAGGATTCTAAATAATCCATCGTAAATTGGGTCGATTGAATCGTTCCATCTCCTGCATAGATCGGACAGACTTCGACGATTTCTTTTTGACTGAGTACAACACCTGCAGCATGCTGAGAAGTATGCCGAGGTAGATTTTCAATTTTAAGAGCCGTATGAAATAAATCCAAATAACTCGCTTTCGATTGGATCTTAGAGCGGAAGGCAGAAATTTCATTCCAAGCTCTATTCAAGTTCATATTTGGAACATTTGGAATCAACCGTACGATCAAATCGATTTCTAGGTTAGGGATATTTTTAACTCGAGCAACATCTCTTAATGCTTGTTTCGCTTTCAAAGCGGAAAAAGTCACGATCAACGCAACATGATCGGCTCCATATTGAGCTTGCAAATATTCAATGATTTTATGACGGCTAGTGTCTGGAAAGTCAGTATCGATATCTGGCATCGAGATCCGCTCAGGATTTAAAAAACGTTCGAATAAAAGCTGATTTTTGATCGGATCGATATGGGTGATCCCAAGGCAATAAGCAACGAGGGAACCAGCGGCTGATCCTCTTCCTGGTCCGACTAAGATATTTTGAGTTTTCGCATATCGAATCATATCGTAAACAATAAGAAAGTAATTTGTAAATCCCATTTTGGTGATAACCGATAATTCGTATTCTAAACGATCGATATAAATTTTAGGAATATGATCATTCATTCGCTTCTTCAATCCAGCTTTGCATAACTTGATCAAATAAGATCGAGAATCGATACCTAACCTATTTTTATAAATTGGAAGATCGCTTTTTTCCAAATGTTCAAAATCTACATTGCATTGGGATGCGATCCAGTCGCTTTGATCTAGATCATCTTGATCGTATAACTGTTCCATTTCTTGGTCCGTTCTCCAATAACGTCCATAAGAGACGTTGAGAGTCCCATCATTCAATGTAGTTTGTTTTTCAATTGCCCGCAAAACTTTTAAATCTTCTACATCTTCTTGTTTAAGATAATAAATCCGGCTGCAAGCGACAGTAGGAATATTGAGTAGCTGAGCGGTTTTCTTAAAAATTTCGTTTAATCTTTTATGATATTTTGAATCGTTGCATACAAGTGAAAGATAGAGATCAGGAATCTCTTTTTTTAGCGCTGAAAGATGCTCCGCGATAAATTCCTCTTTGCTTTCTTGATAACTTTGATAAAGAATCCCATCCTCATGTCCATAGAGTATAAAAAGATCCTCAAAATACGGTTTGATTTGAGCTAGGGTCAAGGTTTGTTTAGATGCTTCGCTAGAAATTTTAAAAAGGTTTTTAAGTCCCCTATTGTTTTTCGCTAACAACACAAAATTCATGAACTCTGGCTCTTTAAGTGTAATTTCCAGACCTATGATCGGTTTTATATTAGATTCTTTGCATCGCTTGATCCACTCCATAGTTCCGAACATCACGGATAGATCAGTCAATGCGATCGCTTTTTTATTTTCTTGTTTTGCTTTTTGAATAAGTTCTTCTAAGCGTATTGGCGAATGTAATAAACTGTAAGAGCTTCGAGTGTGTAGATGGATCATAATTGTATTCTATCATAGAACAAAAAAAAAGATCACCTCTTGGTGATCTTCTTCTCGATCGATCCCTCAAAACCGGAAAAATCTTTCAGACACAGCTCTTTCGTCTGTTTCAAGTCATGGCGTCCTCTCTTCTCTTTTCTGATCAAGTCC
>Connie_p2__coassemble_460_pt1 | contig 51511 bp, 56 predicted proteins | sample Connie_p2__metabat2_low_PE_010 | metagenome-assembled genome bin Connie_p2 | reverse complement strand
GGCCTCTTTAATAGCAAGTGCTATTAAAGAGGCGGATCTCCAGTAAATTATTTCCTGTGTCTACTTGACAGGGGGCTGATCACATATCAGTTTTCCTGTTTTTTTCGTTGATCAGATTTCACGCTCGAATAAGATCATCGTTTCGCTGTTTTCTTTATTTGAGATCGGGATCTGTTCGATCATCTTGATGCGCCAGCCTAAGCGAGCATATTTATTGATCGCTTGCTCGACCTTGATCGAATCGATTCCCTCTTCAAAATAAGAATTTTTTAATGTAATCACTTTATAATCGTACATATTTCCCCCCATTTTCTATTTGATTTTATGATTGTGAATGATATAAGCTTGATCCGCGTACGGAACTTCGATCGGCTGGAAGCGCTCGACTTTCATCGTTAGATCGTACTTTTTTCTCAGCTCGCTGATCTTTGACATCAATTCTGTTTTATGGTGCAGATCGATCGCTTCTTGATCTCTCCATTCATCAATGAGCAAGACCGTTTCGCGATCATCCATAGGAAAGAAATATTCATACCGCAAACACCCCTCTTCTTTGCGGATTTCATCGACAAGCTTCGTCGCTACCATTTCTTCGGCAAATGCCCTAGCGGTCCCGCCTTGTCCAGAATAATAAATGTTGACAACTATACTCATATGGATTCTCCTTTTTTTGATTATATCATGCCTACTTTATCAATGTAGAGACTATAATAAAAAAAAGGAGTGTGAATTGAATGCGTACAATCAAGATCCATCACACATATCGTCACTTTAAAGGGAAAGAGTATTTCGTAGAAGGGATCGCTAAAGATTCAGAAACACTCGAAGATCTCGTTTTATATCGTCCTCTTTCTATGTTTCTAAGCGAAGTCGATCATCAAAAATATCCGGAGGTCAAACAAACATACCGGTTCGAAGAAGTGGAAGAATAAGTATGACAACGATTCGAAAAGCCGAGATTTTCTCGATTCTCCTCTTCTTGTTTTTGAGCTTGGCATGTTTGTTTTATCCTTACAGCACGGTTATGGTCCTCATTCGGATGACTGCTTTGATCGGGCTCGCTTCAGGACTTCTCTTCTTTTTCGACGCGTTTCGTAAAAAAAGAAGTCTCGATCTAGTCGCTTCGATCGTATGTCTTCTTTATTTTGGCTGGGCGCTTTTATGGTGGAAAAGAGACGCTGATATATTGAGGACATTGTTCATCGTATATTACGCCATCATCGCAGCCGTCTTTTATATTCAAACGATCCTGGATCTAAAAGATCATTCTTCAGATTGGAAGGCGGAGCTTTTATTGGCCTTTTTCTATACCTGCTTTGTGGTTTTTAGTTCCTATCGTTTGGCGACGATCTCCCATACGCTCGCTTTGTATTTCTTTATTCAAGCGTGTCAAATGGGATTGGAACTTTATTTTTTTTCCTCCCCTTATAATGCGCGCTACTATTCATTTCGTGATTGGATCATGCTTCCGGCATGGTTCGTGAGCGTATTTCCAAGTTTTGTGATGGGACATTTAGTTGAGAAAAAAATGCACGATGAAAATACACATTTTGATGCGAAAAAAAGCGAAGACAAGCCTGATTTGATCGTTTGGATCCATACTGGTGAATATGGTACAACACTCTACGGTCATATGACTTTTTCTCGTGATTCGATCATGTATTCGTACGGTGATTACGATGTCGCTAAAATGAAGTGGTTCAAAACGATGGGTCCTGGCATCTTCTTTTCTGTCAACGATCAGATCTATGCGAACAATTGCTGTATCGTCGAGCATTGTCCTCTCTTCGCGTATGGGATCAAGCTCACGGATGAACAAAAACAAAAGTTCGAAGCGATGAAAGATTCGATCTTATCGCAAACGATCCGTTGGCATTGTCCGATGCAGGAAGCGTATTTCAAAACAGGTCACGCTTCCCTTGCCGATTTTGAAAAAGATTATGCCAGTCGCTTATGGGATCGGACGTGCGCGATCTTTCGGATGTATACGAAAGGCCAATGGGCCTGGTATTCTTTGCTTGGAAACAATTGCTCAAATTATTCGAGCGCGATGCTCAATGAGATCGGACTCCATATCCCGGTTTCAAAAGGAATCGTTTCGCCTGGCGAGTTTTTCGAATATTTCGAGCAAGCGTATCAAGATCCGGATTCTTGTGTGATTTCGAAAAGCTGGCATTCTGCCAAAGTGCCTTCCACCTTATTTGATACGATCGACTAAAAAAGCCATGACGGATGTCATGGTTTTCTTTTAAGACAGCGTGGCTTGATAGATTTCTTCGATCAATTTTTGAATCGTTTCATCGGTTAGGGTTCCATCTAATGCAAGCGAGATCCACGTTTTTTTATTCATATGCCATCCAGGATAGATCCCTTTTTCTTGAAGCAGATCATCGGCTCCCTCTTTCGGAATGTGCAGATCGATCACCTGGATCGGTTCTTTGCTTTGGATCTTGAGCTTGGATGCTAGGATTTCCATGAGCAATCCAAACCATTTTTCGTTATTTCGATGCCGGAAAATGCATTAGTCTGGAAATTTTTCCCATAAGAATTCAGGTTCGACATCGTATTTGGCTTTGATATAATCAAGAACCATGCGTGGCTGCTTTTTTTTTCAAAATAAGCAGGAATCGTGCAAGATTGGCGTATCTTTTCTAGAAGGTCTCGGATCGAGTTTCGAACACAATCTATATAGGGTCCTTTAGCGGACGTTTGATATAAAGTATACGGTTCATGATTTTTCTCATCTTTCACTGTGATCTGTAGCTTTTGGTCTTTGATCACGATCGTAAGGAGCAGCTCATCGTTTTGGATCTTTTGCGTATAGGTTAGAGGAGATTCTTTGAAACCAAACTCTTTCAGTTTATTTTTTTCAAAAAGGAATCCATCAAAATTTACCGTTTCCATCCTTTCTCACTTCTTCATTTATTATAAATAATAAACATAAAAATATCTTATTCTTTAACTTGAGCGAGATGAGAAACGATCGAATCGACGATTGTAAAGTTTTTTCCATCATAATCAACTTCGTAAATCACGCAGTTGATGAATCGGATCGCATCTTTAGCATGGTCGGGATCGATCCTTTCTAGTAAATTCATAAGATTGGCGCCATGGGCGACGATCAAGATCGTTTTGGCATCGTCTTCATGAACGATGTCGTTGAGTGTCTTTTCCATACGATCTTGAACTTCTTGAGGGTCTTCGCCTCCAAATTGGGTATACGATGTGTTCAAAAGATCGTGTCCAAACGATAAGATCAAATCGGTGCTGGCTCCTTCTAAGCGTCCAAAGCCAAATTCTTTCAATCCTTCATATCTTGTATAAGGAAGGTTGCTAATGTGCTTTAAGGTCTCCTCGGTTCTTAAAAGTGTCGAACAGCACGCTTTGTCAAATGTGATCTGCCGGTTTCTAAAATACTGCCCGACCGCTTTTGATTCCGCGACTCCTTTGGGAGTGAGAGGCGAATCGCACCAGCCTTGGATCTTATGTTTTTGATTGAACAGCGTTTGTCCATGTCGGACAAGAAACAATTTTTTACGCATCCTCTTCCTCTTTGAGATCTTTGACGTGTTCATCGATTACTTGTTTGAGATCGAAATGTCCGTCTTCATATTCGTATTCGTAGATGATGCAGTTGTTGAATTTTCGCATTTTTCTCGCTTTGGATGGTTCGACTCGATTGGCGAAGCGAAAAGAGTTGGATCCATGCATCACGATCAAGATCGACTTGGCGTCATCTTCTTCCATGATCGTTCTGATCGCTTTTTCGACGCGGTCTTCCACTTGTTTTGGCGTCTCTCCTCCGAATTGAACGTAATAGGTATTGAGATCGTCTTTTTTTTGACAAGCTAGCTCGGTACTCTCGCCTTCTAGAAGGCCATAGTTGAATTCTTTGAGCGCATCATATCTATAATAATCGAGATCGGTAATATCTTTGAGTGTTTCTTCGGTTCGATGCAGCGTTGAGCAGCACGCTTTATCGAATACGACGCCTCTTTTTTCAAAATACTCTTTGGTGGCTTTGGCTTGTCGATGACCGAGTTTTGTGAGGGGCGAATCGCACCAGCCTTGGATCCGATTCTTTTTATTGAATAAAGTTTGTCCATGACGAACGATATATAATTTCTTTTGCATGCTCTTTCCTCCATACGCTTCTATATTAGAATCGTTCGAGGTGATTTTCAATTTTTAATGTTCTAGAATGAAGATATGAATACGTATTCCAATACGATCGATCAAATTCAAGTCGATGTGATCGAATCTTCTCAAAAAAATGCGCCAATAGTGGTTTTGATCATGGGAATCGATGAACATGAGGCCGTTCTTTCTCGAGCCCGCAAACAACAATGTCCTTCCTTTCACCTTGTCTCGCTTTCTCATTTCAATTGGGATCAAGATCTTTCTCCTTGGCCAAGCAAGCCTATAATTTATCCGAACGATGATTTTGCGGGAAAAGCCAATCAATTTTTGAAAACAATCGAAACTAAGATCAAAGATTGGGTCGATTCCTTGCTTCCTGTAGAAGCGGGTCCTTGGATCATAGCGGGGTATTCGATGGGTGGATTGTTCGCAATGTATTGTCCGTATCGTTCTAGTTTGTTTACAAACGTATGTTGCGTGTCAGGTTCTGTTTGGTATCCTGATTTTGAGAGCTTTGCTATCACCGAGACTATGATCAAAAGGCCAAAATCTGTCTATTTTTCTTTAGGAAGAAAGGAAATTCAGGAACGAAATCCATATTTACAGACGACTGGCAAGATCATGGAAAGCTTAGAAGAGGATTATAAAAATAAAGGGATCAAGACAACGATGGTTTGGAACAATGGAAACCATTTTACCGATCCTGTAGGGCGAATGGTCGACGCATTGATCTGGACGTTGCATCAAAAATAACCAAACAAAAAAATCACTTTTTTAAGGAAATCATCTTTCCAATCCCTACGATCAAAATCAAAGGCAATGCTTTCAAAAAGCCGAAAAGATAGATCCAATAAAGACTGATCAATCCTACCACGATCCATGAAACAAGCCTCCCAGAGAGATACGCTTTTTGAATTATATTTTGATTTGTCACATTCAACATTGTTTTCGCGCAAACGAATTCGAACGCTCCGATCAGGCCAAGAATGAGCAAGACAAGAAAAGCTGTATTCCAGTTTTTTTGATAGCCAACAAAAACAAATAGAAGCAAGCACACGAGGATATAAGGAACGATCGATTTGATCGTCCGTTCATAGTTTTTTTGAGGATCTTTACTAATCATCAAGAGATGAAACCAAGATTGATTCATCCGTATTTTTCCTTTCTAAAATGAAGGTCAACATAATAAGCTGACCTGCATAATAATTTTTCAAGTTTATAAATCTTTTCGCTTATAATTATGAAGGCCGAACTGGATCAAACCATGCTCCATTTACTGGTCCGTAGATGAGCACATTCCGTGGACTATAAGCTCGAATATTCATATTAATTGCCTTTTTATAATAGGATCCTGTGTAAGAAGAATAGTAATTTTCTATGCTTTTATATTGGGTCATTGTTATAAACAGAGGATTTCCTTCTGTTGCAATTGCAGCCGCAATACTACCAGCAATCGTCCAACCTATACCTGGAATAGTTGCTACAATGGCGCCTGCCATTGCTACTGCGCCTCTCCATGGTATTTCATAAGATAAGTTGATTGCAGAATTTGAATCTAATGTAGCTTGAGGTTGAGGATAATCAATAATTGTAGGGATTATTTCTTCACCATCAATAGTAAGAATATGGGTTGTATGATTAATCGTGATGATATGTTCTTCACCATAACCATATGCTTTGATTTGTTCAGTATAAGCATCGATCATTTTAGATTCAAATGTTATATCTTGTTTTGATTCAGCAAATATAGGAGAAAAGCTAAATAATGATAGTAAAAAAACAAGTATAGAAGCCAATAGTTTATTAATTTTCATTTTACTCCTCCATTTTCTATAATCGTCAGACATACTTTTAAATATTAAGTATTATAAACTAAATTTAAGAGCTCTTGATATCATTGAGATAAGTTATTGACCTAATTCTAAACCATGAAGTGGAGCAAGTTGAGTAATCCAACAATAATCCTTAATATTATGTTGAACACAAAGCTTTTGCTCGACTTGAACACCACCAAACATATAGAATAGGATTGAAACAGTTAAAACTGTTCTTTTTAATGACTTCACTAAGATCTCCTTTCTTTTCCCGGGTTATGATTCTATTATATGATTATGGAAAAAAATTTAAAACATATTAAAATTCGAGAACCATATAAGTCGGCTTCTCCTTTCCTTTTTGGATTTTATGAAAAAATTAAGCGAAAAGAATTGGGGTACTCATTAGATAATGTCTCCAAAGACTTATCCATCTCAAAAGGAAATTTGAGCGAAATGGAGAATGGACTCCGAATTATGAAAATTGAGATCTTTCATCGTTTTTTGACTCGCTACAATATTGAATTTGCTGAAGATTTGAAATACTTAGTTGAAATGAGAGAGATTCTAATTCAGATTTTTGAAGCATTTTTAAGATTTAATCGTAAAAAACAAGAAAAAGTTCGAGAACAATTCGAAAGTATGGATAGAAGCTGGGAAAATACATCTGGCTTTTTAATTGGTCTACTTATTGAGTATTTTATTCGATCTGTGTTAGATCATAAAAGTCAAGAAGACGTATTTGAGCTTTTAGTTTCGAGTGAAAGCTGCTTATCAAATGATGAAAAAGCTCTATTATATATGATTCGTGGAATGGAAGGACGGCGGAATACAACATTTAAGAATAAGGAAACCTTCTTTGAACAAGCACTAAATTATGTAGATGAGAAAGAAATGAATGATTTGGAAGCACTGATTGAGTATTATCAAATAATGGATGAAATTCGCTCGGGTTCTACTTTCGAGGTTTATACAAAATGTAGTCAAGTGCGGAACAAATTTTATAACTCACATAATTATATTCGGGCTCTTTATCTTGATAATCTAGAAGCGGTAAGTATTACTTATTTAAGAGCTTATTCAAGTGCTTATCGTCGATTTGAAACCTTACTTTACAACATGGAATATGTAGATGATCCTTATTTAAGATTTTGCGTTGTTCAAAATGCTATTTTGGTACTATGTGTTCTGAAAGAATATAAAAAAGCTTTAGAATGGATGAAGAAGGAAAGAAATACTTTTTCTTATGGTTTGTCAAATTTTGTGTTCGCGCCATATTGTTTTTATATGTTAGATGATTTAGAAGAGGCGAATAATACGATTAAAAAGATCAAACCCTATGTAAAGGATCAAAGTGATCAACTTCTTTTGAACATTATAAAATATGCGATTGAAAACAATGAAAATGCCTTTTTTGAAGATTCTCAACGATTGCTGATTTTGGATCAAAAAAACAAGAAGCAAGAAAATATAGAATTAACATATCGTTTCATGATCTCCTTTTATAAAAAAAATGGCATTGAGTCAAGACAAATCAAATTACAAGAAGAATACATTTCGTTCTTAACAAGATAAAAGCTCCCATCAGGGAGCTTTTGATTTTATGCTTTTTCGTTTTTGATCGTTGCTTGCGCTGCAGCCAAACGAGCGATCGGTACCCGGAATGGCGAGCAAGAAACATAGTTCAAGCCTACTTTATCGACGAATTCGATTGAAGCTGGATCGCCACCATGTTCGCCGCAAACACCTAGCTTGATCTCTGGACGAGTCTTACGACCAAGGTTCGCTGCCATTTCGATCAGCTTGCCAACACCGTTTTGGTCAAGACGAGCGAATGGATCGTTTTCGTAAATCTTAGCCGCATAATATTGAGGCAAGAATTTGCCAGCGTCATCACGCGAGAATCCAAATGTGAGCTGCGTCAAATCATTCGTTCCAAAGGAGAAGAATTCCGCTTCTTCCGCGATCTCATCGGCAAGAAGAGCTGCGCGAGGAACTTCGATCATCGTACCAACGTGATACTTCATATCCGATCCTGCTTCTTTCAAGATCTCGTCCGCTGTCTCGGTAACGAGCTTTTTCACATATTTCAATTCCGCAAGATCCCCAATGAGTGGAAGCATGATCTCAGGTTCGATGTTCCAATCAGGATGTTTTTTGTTCACATTCAAAGCCGCTTTGATTACAGCTGCTGTTTGCATTTTCGCGATACCAGGATTGGAAACATCCAAACGAGAGCCACGATGACCCATCATTGGATTGACTTCGTGTAAGTTCGAGATCACTTGATTGAGCTCTGCTTCCGAAATATTCATTTCATTGGCAAGTTCTTTAATATCTTCTGGATTTGTTGGTACGAATTCATGAAGAGGTGGATCCAAGTAACGGATCGTGACTGGTCTTCCCTCCATCGCTTCATAAATACCTTCGAAATCTTTTTGCTGCATCGGTTCGAGCTTATCGAGAGCCGCTTGCATTTGATCATCGTTTTTCGCGACGATCATTTCACGGATTGCTTTGATCTTATCGCCTTCGAAGAACATATGTTCTGTACGAACAAGACCAATGCCTTCCGCGCCAAAATCGACCGCCTGTTTCGCATCTTTTGGCGTATCCGCGTTCGTTCTCACTTTTAAACGACGACGTTTGTCAGCCCATTCCATGAAACGTTCAAAATCACCAGAAATTTCAGCCGGAACCGTTTCGATCGCTTCGCCATATACATTTCCGGTCGAACCATCGATCGAGATCCAGTCGCCACGTTTGAACGTTTTTCCGTTCACTTTGAAGGATCCTTCTTCTTCGTTCATTTCAATATCGCCAGCACCCGATACGCAGCAAGCGCCCATTCCACGAGCAACAACAGCCGCATGGCTCGTCATACCACCACGCACTGTCAAGATTCCTTGCGAAACCGCCATACCTTCGATATCTTCTGGAGAAGTCTCTAAACGAACGAGAATGACTTTTTTGCCTTTATCCGCTTCTTCTTTCGCTTCTTCGGCTGTGAATACGATTTGCCCGCAACCTGCACCAGGCGATGCTGGAAGCGCGCTTGTGATCACTTCGGCAGCCTCTAAAGCTTCTTTAGCAAATGTAGGATGCAACAAAGAATCAAGCTGTTGTGGTTCGACCATCATCAAAGCTTCATCTGTGCTGATCAAACCTTCATCCACCATATCGCAAGCGATCTTCAAAGCCGCCTGCGCGGTTCTTTTTCCATTTCGAGTCTGCAGCATGAAGAGCTTACCGTTTTCGATCGTAAACTCCATATCCTGCATATTTTTATAATGATTTTCTAATTTCGAACAAATTTCAACAAATTGATCGTAGGCAGTCGGAGAAACTTCCTTAAGCTGATCGATCTTCTTTGGAGTACGAACACCCGCAACGACATCTTCGCCTTGCGCATTCATCAAGAATTCACCATACAATTTATTTTCCCCCGTCGCAGGGTTTCTCGTAAACGCTACACCTGTACCACAGTCTTCGCCCATATTTCCAAAGACCATCATTTGTACGTTGACCGCTGTACCCCAGTTTGAAGGAATATCGTTCATGCGGCGATAGTAGATCGCGCGTTCATTGTTCCAAGAACGGAATACCGCTTCGATCGCTTCCATCATCTGTGTTTTTGGATCCGTTGGGAAATCTTCTCCTAATTCAGAACGATAAAACTCTTTGAACTTCTCAACGAGCGTTTTCATATCGTCGGCTGTCAATTCCAAATCGTCCTTGATGCCTCTTTCCGCTTTGACTTCGTCGATGATCTCTTCAAACCGTTTTTTCGAAAGGCCTTTTACGACATCCGCGAACATTTGGATAAAACGACGATACGAATCATAGGCGAAACGCTCATTACCCGATTTTTCGGCGATCGTGTTGGCCACGACATCATTGATCCCTAGATTCAAGATCGTATCCATCATTCCTGGCATGCTCGCACGCGCGCCAGAACGAACCGATACTAAAAGCGGATTTTCTTGATCCCCGAATTTCTTCCCAGTCTCTTCTTCGAGTTTTTCAAGATATTCCATGATTTGGGCTTGGATCTCGTCACTGATGACTTCCCCATCATCATAGTACTTATTGCAAGCTTCTGTCGTGATCGTGAATCCGTTTGGAACGGGCATTCCTAATTTTGACATTTCTGCCAAGTTGGCTCCTTTTCCCCCGAGGAGATTGCGCATGTTGGCATCACCCTCGTTGAACAAGTAAACATATTTAGTTTCCATGTTTTCCTCCCTTTATACAATTGTAACCGTTTACATCATAAGGATTATACCATACTTTTCACAAATGAAAACCATTTTTTGTTTTTTTCAATTAATATGCTCAAAAAAAGCCAGTTTTTTACCGGTTTTTTAGTTATAATTGAGCAATTTTATGAGGGTTTAAAATATTTTTTGCATCAAATACTTGCTTGATCCCATTCATCAAATCAATATTATCTTTCGCCAAGCTTTCTTTGAGATACATCTTCTTTGCATATCCGATACCATGCTCGCCAGACACTTGCCCATTGAGCTCTCTTGCTTTGGCATAAATAAGATCCATCGCTTTGTTCAAGCGCTTTTCCCATTCTTCGTCGCTCAAGTCATCTTTCAGCATATAGGCATGCAAATTTCCATCCCCCGCATGTCCGAAACTCTTGATTCTTAATCCAACTTCGCGCTGGATCGAATGCAGGTATTCGACCATGTCATTGACATAGCTTCTAGGCACGACCATATCGACCTCGTCCATATATGTAGTCGATCCTTTGATCGCTTCCAAGAACGCGCCTCTAGCTTTCCAGATCGACTCGTCGCGTTCAGCCGTATCCGAGATCAAGACATCCAAAGCACCCTCTTCCAAGCAAAGATCCGCGACTTTTGCATACGCCCGCTCGATTTCATCTTGCGAATTGCCATCAAATTTCAACAGCAAATACGCTTCGCTTTGATGGTCCGGGAACGCTTTGCCAAGATACTCTTCCGCGTCCTCGATGACTTCTTTTTGCATAAATTCGATCGCCGTCGGGATCGCCTTCGATTTTATGATCTTTGGTACGGTCTGGATCGCCTTTTCAAGCGAAGGGAACGGAATCAACAAAGAAATCGTTTTCTTAGGGAGCGGTAATAGCTTCAAGATCGCCTTCGTGACGATTCCTAGCGTACCTTCTGAACCGATGATCAGATCTTTCAAATCGTATCCAGAAGAGTTTTTCACGACTTTGCCGCCAAACTCTACGATATCCCCATTCGGAAGGACGACTTCGAGCCCACGAACAAAATCACGTGTAACTCCATATTTAACAGCCCGCATTCCACCTGCATTGGTGGAAATGTTGCCACCGATCGTCGCCGATTTTTCACCGGGATCTGGTGGGTAGAACAAGTCATGATCTTCTACGAAAACCGCAAGATCCATCAACAAAACACCCGGCTCGACTGTCAACGTCAAATTCTCTTCATCAAGCTCCAATATGTTGTTCATCAAAGAAAGGTCGAGAATGATTCCATGCTCCATCGGCACACATGATCCAACTAAACCTGTTCCAGAACCTCTAGCCGTGACAGGGATCGAATGCTCGTAGGCATATTTCATGACGGCCGAAACTTCATTCGCAGAAACTGGCTTAATGACAAGTTCTGGCCAAGAAGATGTCCCGCCAAGTTCATCGTGACTGTAATCTTCAGAAATCTGCTCTTTCCAAAGCATCCGCTGCTCTTCTCCAATCAACGCTCTTAAATTTAAAACATCGTTTTCATCGATCGTATGATATGTCCAGTTAGGCATTTTGTACTCCTTTCTTTGCTTCTATTTTCTCGATCAAAGATGGGACGATCTCGTACAGATCGCCGACCAATCCATAATTCGCGTTTTTAAAGATCGGCGCGTCAGGATCCATATCGATCGCTACGATTTGATCCGAATGGTCCATTCCTGCCGTGAATTGGATCGCGCCCGATACGCCGCAGGTGATGATCAATTTAGGACGGACGGTTCTTCCAGAAAGACCAATTTGTTGTTTGGCGCTCATAAAGCCATTCTCTACAAGAGGACGAGTGCAGGCAAGTTTTCCATGCAGAAGGTCGGCGAGTTTTTGAAGCATTTCTAGATCGCTTTCATTTTTTACGCCACGTCCTGCTACCACAAGGACATCCGCGCTTTCGATCGATTCTTCCGCTTCTTTTTTCAAAATATCGAGGACCTCGATCTGGCTGTCGACCATCGAATTGGTGGATGCGCAATCAATGATGATCCCTTCCTCTTCGTCTTTTCTTTCTGGGGCGTTCATGATCTTATAACGAACGGTCGCCATTTGCGGACGATGATTTGGCGTTTTGATGTGCGCCATGATATTACCGCCAAAAGCAGGACGGATCTGGTTAAGATCGCTATTGTCTTCCATTTCGAGAATCGTGCAATCCGCTGTAAGACCTGTCTTCATTCGAGCGGCGACTCTTGGAGCTAATTGTCGTCCGATCGTCGTCGCACCCACTAAGATCGAAGATGGTTTATGTTTTTGAATAAAGTCTTCGAACACATTCGTATACGCATCGATCTTAAAACGATCCAATCGTTCATCATCATAAACATACACTTCGTCCGCACCATAATGGAGGAGCTTATGGGCTAGATCCGATACATTCGATCCGATCAGCAAGGCTTGTACTGGCTGATCGATCACGTGAGCCATATCTTTGGCTTTTCCAAGCAATTCGAAGGTAACAGGATGGATCGCGCCATCGACTTGATCGACATATACACAGATCCCGTTCCAGGCACTTTTATCGATTTGTGGCTGCACTTGATCTTCCACGAATTCGACAGCGCCTTTCGGTCCTTTGCGAACGCACAACTTGCACATTTTGCAGCCAGCGTTGATATTCAATCCATCTTCGCTCATTTCCATAGCTTTGAAAGGACAAAGATCGATCAACACTTGAGGGTCATCTATATTTTCTGGATGAAGGACTAGTTTTGCCATAACGAACTCCTTTCTAGACAAATTTTAATTCTTCGATTTTATGGAACAATTGATCCGCTAAAACAGCTGAACTTCCATCCCACATTTCTTTTTCTTTTGAAGAAGTTGGTGGGAAGATCCTTTGAACTTGGGTCGGAGATCCGTTCAGTCCATAATGGGACGCGTCTGTATCTTCCATATCTTTTAAACTCAATACTTTGATTTCACGATCTTTCGTCGCTTTCTTTTTCACATACGAAGGCAGACGAGGCATAAAGATATCTTGATCGACCGACAGAAGACATGGAAGCGAAATCTTGGCCACTTCAACTTCTTGTGGTAGATCCATCGAGATCGTGATCGAATCATCATGGACTTCTTTGATCTCTAATACATTATTCACACTTGGGATCTGCAGCCATTCTGCGATCTCGGCTCCAACTTGGGCCGTATCGCCATCAATGGTCTGCTTGCCGCATAAGATCAAATCATAATTTCCGCTCGACTTGATTCCTTGTGATAATGTATAGCTTGTCGCCAACACATCCGCTCCGCCAAAGGAACGATCGGAAACGAGGATTCCATGATCAGCTCCCATCGCGAAGGCTTCACGGATCACTTCTTGCGCTTGTGGAGGCCCCATCGAGATCACATCGACGACCCCTCCCATTTTCTCTTGGATACGGAATGCCGTCTCTAAAGCATAAAGATCGTACGGATTCATCTTTGAAGCGGCGCCGTCACGCTTGATTACACCAGTAACTGGATCCACTTCCACCTTATTGCTTTCAGGAACTTGTTTGATACAAACTAGAATATTCATGTCTACTCCTTTCATATTATGCTATGGTAGCGCTTACATTGAAGTTCTAAATAAAGAGCCTCGAAGGCTCGTTTGTATTCTATTTATTGGTCCTACCAATTTACAACTATAAAATACCCCTTGCTTTTGAGAAAAGCAAGGGGTTTAACCGAAAAAGTGTAAGCGGTTTCTTGACTATTTTTTATATTGTTCGATGTATCCAAAATGGTCATGCAAGCCTTGCAGACTTAAATCAAGATCGCTTTGGATCAAGCCTTCGACCATTTTTCGATGGGCCTCCTCCAAAAGATGTGAGCTCTCCATGCCTCTTACGATCCTTTGACGCATTGATTTGATATGAGAATCCATGAAGCTCGTGAACGCGTTATAGTTCGCGATCAAAAAATCGTTTCCGCACGCGTTGACGATCGTCGAATGCAGCATCTGGTCGTATTGGATCTTTTCTTCTTCGTTTTTTGAAGCGATCAAAGCCGAGAGATTCGTTTTGAGCGCTTTGATATCCTCTTCTTTCATACGGTGGACCGAAAGCTTGAGCGCTTCTTCTTCGATCATCCATCGAAACTCAATGACTTGTTCTTCATCGATCCCTTTTAGAAAATACATAAAAGAAAGCATTTCAGACATCGTCTCATCAAAATTCAAAGAAATATAATTACCGGAACCTTGAACAGGCGTAATGATCCCAATATTTTCAAGGACGCGAAGACCTTCTCGAATCGAGTTGCGGCTCATCGACAACGAACTAGCAAGCTCGCGTTCAGTAGGAAGCTTGCTTCCAGGTAACAATCTTCCTTGAACGATTTCATTTTTTATATACGAAACGACTTTATTGTGTAGTTTGCTTGTATCCATGCTTATTCTTCGCCATTCCAGCAATACGTGCACAATTTGCATTGATCTAAACCGATCGATTCGATCATATCGTCGAGACGATGATAGCGAAGCGAAGTAAATCCTAGCTTTTCGCGAATCTTTTCACACATCAGCGCGTATTGTTCGGAATCTGGATCCGCGTATTTCTTCAGCGTTTCAAAAGAGACTTCATCGCCTTCGATTTCCTTGATCACTTTTCTCGTGATCAATTCCATTTCAGAATTCGAGCGCGAGAAATTCAAATATTTGCATCCGAACATGATTGGCGGACACGCTGGACGAACGTGCACTTCTTTTGCGCCCGAATCGTATAAGAAGGAAGTCGTTTCCCCTAATTGCGTCCCGCGAACGATCGAATCGTCAATCAAAAGGAGCTTTTTGTCTTTGATCAATTCCGCAACCGGGATCAGCTTCATTTTCGCGATCCGATTGCGTTGCGCTTGATTGGTCGGCATGAACGATCTTGGCCAAGTCGGCGTATATTTAATAAAAGGTCGTGAGAATGGGATACCCGTCGTATTGGAATAACCAACCGCATGCGCGATCCCAGAATCTGGCACGCCCGCTACATTATCGACTTTCACATCATCCCGTTTCGCTAAAAGCTCTCCGCAACGATTGCGCATCTTTTCGACATTGATCCCTTCATACGTCGAAGTTGGATAGCCATAATAGACCCATAAGAAAGAACAGATCTTCATATGCTCGTTAGGCTGTTTCAAGACTTTTACTTCATTTGGTGTGATCAGATCGATCTCGCCTGGCCCCATATCTTTATAGTGTGTATAGCCTAGATTCAAAAAGGCGCTGCTCTCGAAGGTGGCGCAAAAGCCCTCTTCTTTTTTGGCCAAGATGATCGGGGTCCTACCTTCCCGATCGCGCATCGCATAGATCCCATCTTTATTCAGCAATAAAATGCTCATGCTGCCCTCAACAATATCTTGAACGAACTCCAACCCTTCTAGGATCGAATTTTTTTGGTTGATCAGTGCGCCGATCAGCTCGGTCGGATTGATCCCCCCTACACTCATTTCTTGAAAGTGGGTCATGCCCTTTTCAAAACAATGTGCTTTCAAGCCATCAAGATTGTTGATCCTTCCCACGGTACATAAGGCGAAAGAGCCTAAATGAGAGTGAAGGATGAGCGGCTGTGATTCAAAATCCGAAATACAGCCGATTCCTAGATTTCCTTCAAAAGAATCTAGATCTTTATCGAACTTCGTCCGGAATGGCGAATTTTCGATATTATGGATCGCTCTCGTGAATCCATTTTGTCCATATACTGCCATTCCAGCTCTACGTGTTCCTAGATGCGAATGATAATCGATCCCGAAAAATAAATCTAAAACACAGCTCTCTTTGGAAGCTACTCCAAAAAAACCACTCATTCCCTTCCCCTAACCTTTCTATTCTTTTTCTAAAATACGCGCGCAGCGATCGCACAAACCATCTTCGTGCTCGCTTGTCGTATAGTTCCAGCAGCGAGGACAAACGTGTCCTTCCGCTTTTTTCACTTCGATCTGACAGTTCTCATAGGCTGGAAGATCCGCCTTGACAAAATCCACTTTTGAAACGATCAGCCATTGCGCTGGATTTTGAACAAGCTCGTCGAAGATCTTTTGATCTTCTTCGTCCATCGACATCACAAGATGCGCTTCGAGCGATTTTTTGATCTCGCCTGCGTTTCTCGCGATTTCTAGCGCTTTTAAAACATCTTTTCGAATCAGCAAGATGCGCTGCATCTTATCAAGGAGGCTTCTTTCATCGATATCAAGCTCGATTTCTTTGAACGCGGCCAAATGGATCGATTCTTCGTCAAAATGCATGAAGTCGTTGATTTCTTCACACGTATGTACGAGGATTGGAGCCCACAGTCGAGTCAAAGCGTCCAAACACAAGTATAGAACAGTCTGCACTTGTCGGCGCTCAGGATCGTCAACATTTTCGATATATAAGATATCTTTGGTGTAATCTAAATAATAAGCGCTCAATTCATTGGTCATGAAATTGGTGAGCATGCTTACGACATCGGCGAAACGATACTCATTATACGCCTTGATGGAAGCACGGATGACTTCGTTCAATTTTACTAAAATATATTGATTGAGCTTCGACAATTCATTGACAGGAACTAGATTTTCTTTGGTGAACGTATTATTGTCGAGATTCGCCATCAAGAACCGGAATGTATTTCGTACTTTGCGGTAGTTTTCTGCAACCTGTTTCAAAATGTTCTGTCCCATCGAACAGTCGGCTTGATAGTCGACTGAAGTGGACCATAAACGCAGGATATCTGCTCCATACTTCTTCGTGATTTCAGAAGGAGCTACCGAATTCCATTGCGATTTAGACATCTTCACGCCTTTTTCATCCATGACAAAGCCATGGGAGAGCACTTGTTTATATGGAGCTTCCCCATATACGGCCGTACCGATGATCAAGGAAGAGTTGAACCAGCCGCGATATTGATCCGACCCTTCAAAATAGAGGTCGGCAGGATAGCCTAAGCCCCTTTCTTTCATCGCACCGGTATGCGAGGAGCCAGAATCGAACCAAACATCCATCGTATCGACTTCTTTGCGGAAGATGCCATTTGGCGAATGTTCGTTCGTATAGCCTTCTGGAAGAAGTTCTTTCGCTTCTTTTTCAAACCAGATATTGCTTCCGTGTTCCGCGAACAAGGCGGCGACATGTTTGAATACTTCTTCGTCCATGATCGGTGTGTCATCTTCTCCATAGAAGATCGGGATCGGAACGCCCCATGCTCTTTGTCGAGAAATACACCAGTCTCCTCGATCGGCGATCATATTGTGCATTCTGCCTTCGCCCCAGCTAGGAACCCACGAAATCGAATGGATCTGATCTAAAAGCTGGTCGCGGATCTTGTCGATCGAAGCGAACCATTGCGTGGTCGCGCGGAAGATGATCGGTTTTTTTGTCCGCCAGTCGTGCGGATACGAGTGCGTGATAAATGTCAGATTTAAAAGCGAACCATTCGCATCAAGCATTTGGGTCACAGTTTTATTGGCGTCTTCTACATATTGACCTTCTAGTTCTTTTCCTGTGGAAGCCATCAATTTTCCTTGCTCATCGACATTGACATCCATATCTAAACCGTATCGCATGCCTGTGTTGAAGTCATCGACACCAAAAGCTGGAGCGGTATGGACACAACCTGTTCCCGCGTCAGCTGTAACGTAGTCGGCAAGAACGACTAGGCTTTCCCGATCATCATAGAGCGGATGGATCGTCGTGATGCTTTCAAGCTCTTTTCCTTTAAATGTTTTTTCGATGGAGTATTCGTCGATGTTGAATTTTGGCATGAGCTCTTCAACAAGCTCATTCAATACGATAAGTTTTCCTTGATTTGTGTTTACAAGGGCGTATTCCATATTTGGATGGAGCGCGATCCCTTTATTGCCTGGAATCGTCCATGGCGTCGTTGTCCAAATGACAAAATAAGTATCTTGATCCAGGATCCCTTTGCCATCTTTCACTTGGAATTTTACATAGATCGTTGGCGACTTGATGTCCTTGTATTCGACTTCGGCTTCTGCCAAGGCGGATTCGCTAGAAGGAGACCAATAAACGGGTTTAAGTCCTTTATAGATCAAGCCGTCCATCGCCATCTTACCGAAGATCTCGATTTGACGGGCTTCAAAATCTTTCGTCAATGTGATGTATGGATGGTCATAATCGCCGACGCTTCCTAAAGACAAGAAGCCGGCTTTTTGTTTTTCAACTTGTTCGAGCGCATAATCGTAGCAGATCTTGCGGAAGTCGGCGATATTCATCTTTTTGCGGTCAAAGCCAAGTTTAGTAACGGCTGTCTCGATTGGAAGACCATGTGTGTCCCATCCTGGAATATAGGGAACTTTGTATCCTTCCATGAACTTCGAACGGTTGATGACATCTTTTAAAATCTTATTGAGCGCGTGACCTAAATGGATGTCTCCATTGGCGTATGGAGGCCCATCGTGTAAAACGAAAGATTCAGCGCCTTCTCTTTTGACAAGCATTTTGTCATAAAGCCTCTCCTCTTCCCAACGTTTTTGGTATTTAGGCTCTTTTTTGGTCAAATTCCCGCGCATTTCAAACGCGGTCTTTGGCATGTGTAACGTTTCCTTATAGTCCATATTTTCCCTCCAAATAAAAAAACGTCCTCGAAAGGACGTTATGAACGCGGTACCACCTTACTTCCCGCAAAAGCGGGCTCTTGACAGGATAACGGCCTAAACCGGGTTGATCTACTGCTTTCGATCCACCAGCCAAGAAGGGATACCCAATCAATTCCGCGTACAGCTCTTCCACCAAACGAGCTGCTCTCTATTCGTTTCTCTTGATTCGACGCGTCTTCTTCATTGCTTATATATATTGTTCAAATCGCAAAACGAGTCGGTCTTTTTTTGTTTTCGCATCAATCCCTTTGTATTGAAATCGACCCACTTTGCGGATAGAAACAAAGTCATTATCGCATAATTGTGTGTTTTCATCAAGAACAATATCGTTGACCTTCACATACTGCGCTTTGAGCATTTCTTTCGCTTTGGAGCGAGAACAATGCGCCAATTGACTAACGACGCTATCGAGTCTCAAGGAAGGCGCGATGATCGTCATTTCTTTTCTTCGAATTTGCGTTTGTATCTTTACTTCTTTTGGCTGAAAAGAAAGCGAGGTCCTTTTGGCGCATGTTAGCTCGCTTTGAATAAAGCTTGCCATTTCGTAGGTCGTAAAAACGATGATTCGATCGTCTTCGATCAATAGATCGCCAACGACTTCCCTTTCAATTCCCAATGCCATCAGAGCGCCAAGAAGATCTTTGTGCTCGATACTTTGAAAACGGTGATCATATTTAGAGGCGAGAGCGCAGACGTTGTTTGTGTCTTCTTCCTCATATAGGGAAAGAATGGCCCGCTTTCTTTCCGCTTGTTTATAGCCGCCATCCCACTTCACGATCAGATCTTTAGGGACTAAAGAAAGAAGGATATTTTGTTGCGGGATCGACAAAAAAGAGGTCACTACGTATCTTCTTTGCATCGCCTCTTTGATCCAATGCTTTGCTTGCTGAAGAAATTCGTTGTGACCTTTTACATTCAAATACATAGACGAATCTTAGTCGACATCGTCCATATCGTCAGGCGCGCCTAGCGAGATCGATCCTGAAACGCCGATTTGAAGCGGCGAGCACAAAATTACATTTTGACCGATCTTTTGGATCTTTCCATCCAAAGCGAAAACGACGCCTGTCAAGAAATCGATCGTTCTTTGTGCGTATTCACGATCCAATTTGTGCAGATTGACAACGACAGCGCGTCCTTCTTTGAGCCGCTGACCTACTTCTTCAGCTTCTCCGAAACTTCTTGGTTCGAAAAGGACCATTTTCGTATTTGCGCTTAAAGTTGAAGCGTTGGAACGGTTCTTTGGTCGTTCATATTGACTCTGCGGTTCCACCTCAACGTCTTGTCTTGTTACTGTTTGGCTCTCATATCCAGGATTGTCATCCTCTTCGATTGGAGCTACGAAGTCTTTAACTTTATCCATAAATCCCATGTGACAGACCTCCCTTAATGAAATGATTATAACATAAACGCGATAGAATCAAACGACTTTCGCTATGAAAACCCTTTGCACCTTTCCTTATTTATGCTTGCTTATTTTCTTCACTGGAATAAGCAACTCTCCATGAATTGCCTTTATGACTATACCACAAAATCCAAAAGATAGAAACTAAAATTCTTTTTTTTAAAACAAGGCTCAAAAAAGAGGAGCAGTGCTCCTCTGTTTGACTTATTCCGTTTCGATCAAGCCATATCCACCGTCGTTGCGTTTGTAAACAACGGCGATCTTATTCGTCTCATCATCAGTGTAAATGAAGAAATCATGTCCCAAAAGCTCCATTTTAGTGATCGCTTCATCCAAGGACATCAAGCCTGGAACGATCGATTTGGTGCGGACGATCTCGTCATCGCTGACTTCCGCCTCGTCCAAAAGTTCTAAATCCAAGAACGCGTCGCTGAGCGGATGCGTCTTTTTCTTTGTGATCCGTGTTTTCTGTCGGCGGATTTGATCTTCGAGCTTATCGATCGAACGATCGATCGCCCGATAAAGATCGTCGTCGCTAACTTCTGTACGCAGGATCGCGAATTTTGTTGGGATCGTGATCTCGATTTTTTGTTTTGTCGGATATGTACGAATCAATACATTTGCCGTGTCGTTCTCGTCAATGATGAAGTATTTGTTCAATCCCCCTAGCTTTTTCTTGATCTTGTCCGAGATCGCTTCAGTGACGGTAATGTTTTTTCCAACAATATTGACTTTCATACACTATACCTCCTTTAAATATTCAAAGATCTTATCTTTGCCTACATTGTAACACGTTTTTGTCTAATAATGAAAATGGATGATTTTTCTTTCAATTTAGCCAAAATCATACCCATTTTGGCCTTCTCTCTTGACAAAAACGCTTGCATTGCGTTCTTTCTTTCGCTACACTAAAAGCATGAATTCCAATTTAGTGTATCGATTTTACAACTAAATCCAAAAAAACATTCCAGCGGTTTTCGATTTGGATCTTTTTTTGGTTCATTCAGCATTTCTTGTTTCAAAGAAATGCTTTTTTATTAGAAAAGGAGAAAATTATGATTATCACTTTAAAGAAAACTGCCCCCGAAGAAGAGGTCCAGAAGCTGATCAAGCGCTTCGAAAATATGGATCTGCAAGTCACGATGATCTATGGCGCCAACTATAACGTGTTTGGTTTAGTGGGAGATACTTCCAAAGTGGATGAAAAGAACATTTCTGCCAATCCGATCGTGACGAATGTTCAGCGGGTCGCTCAGCCTTATAAGCTTGCCAATCGTATGTTCCACCCAGAAGATACGATTGTCGATGTCGATGGGATCAAGATCGGGGGCAAGAATATCGTTTTGATCGCTGGCCCATGTTCTGTCGAAGGAGAAGATCAAATCGTTAGGATCGCCAAAGAAGTCAAGGAAGCAGGCGCAAACATGCTTCGTGGTGGCGCCTATAAACCGAGAACTTCCCCTTACGCCTTTCAAGGTCTAGGTACAGAAGGTGTTCTCGATCTTGTCAAAGCGAGAGATCTTACGGGCCTTCCAATCGTTTCGGAGCTGATGTCAGTCGACAAGTTGGATGAATTTATCGAAAATGTCGATATCATTCAAATTGGTGCGAGAAACATGCAAAACTTTGATCTTTTGAAGGCGGTCGGTCGAACGAAAAAACCTGTCTTATTGAAGCGCGGATTGTGCAACACGATCGAAGAGTGGATCATGGCGGCTGAATATATCATGGCAGAAGGCAATCCAAACGTGATCTTCTGCGAGCGGGGGATCCGCACTTTTGAAACGTATACGAGAAATACGCTTGATCTAGCCGTGATTCCGATCATTAAAGAAAGAACGCATTTGCCGATCATCATCGATCCTTCTCATGCGGCGGGCGATTATAAACTGATCGAATCGCTTTCATTGGCCGCGATCGCGGCGGGTGCGGATGGTTTGATCATCGAAGTCCATGATGAACCTGAAAACGCTTGGTCGGATGGCGCGCAAAGCTTGAAGCCGAGCAAATTCAATGACCTTGTCGCGAAAGGGAAAGCGATCGCGCATGTGATCGGCCGTTCTTTAGGATGAGGTCCAATCAGATCCTGGACAATCCATTTCCTTTTTCGAACACGAACAAACGGTACTATACGCTCAGTTATTATTATAAAGAAAAGTATGGACAAAAAGTATGCAAGGTCCCTTTGGATGCGGGTTTTACGTGTCCGAATCGGGATGGCAAAACGGGGTTTGGCGGTTGCACATTTTGTTCTTCGCAAGGTTCTGGGGATTCGATCCTCGCTCGTCGTTCTTCTTTGGCCATTCAATTCGAGGAAGGCCTTGAGCGGATGCGCAGAAAATGGCCAAACGCTCTTGGTGTCGCTTATTTTCAAGCGTATTCGAACACGTATGCCGATCTTGAAACTTTAAAAGCGGTGTATGATCCATTTTTCGAGCGGGAGGATGTTTTAGAGATCAGCATCGCGACGAGGGCGGATTGTTTGAACGATGAAATCGTTGAATATTTATCCGAAATGGCAAAAAGAAAACCTGTTTGGATCGAGCTCGGTCTACAGTCGATTTTTGATGAAACGATGAAACCGCTCAATCGGGGACACTCTTCCGCTCTTGTTTTTGAGTGGATCGAAAAACTAAAAAAGACGCCGATCCGCTCTTGTGTTCATTTGATCAATGGATTGCCTAATGAAACGCTCGAGATGATGAAAGAAAGCGCGAAAAAGGTTGGTGAAGTCCATCCTGACGCGATCAAGATCCATATGTTGCATGTTGTGAAAAACTCCATCATGGGGAAACAATATCTTGTTTCCCCCTTCCCGCTTTTGGAACGGGATGAATATGTTGATTTAGTCGTTTCTCAATTAGAAACGCTTCCGTTGGATATGATCGTAGAGCGTTTGACGGGAGATGCGATCCAAAAAGAGCTCATCGAGCCGGAATGGACATTAAAAAAGACCATCGTTCTCAATCAAATTGATCAACGAATGGTCGAAAGAAACACTTGGCAAGGCAAGCTTACGCAAACTGCTGGATCCACTGCTTCAAAGTCGAAAAATAAAGTTCTGGATCTTTAAAGCGGGAGACTGCGTGTTCCCCATTTTCGATCAGGAGCAGCTGTTTTGGATAGTTCGCGTAATGATAAAGTTTGTAGACCATATTGGTCGGGACAAAATCGTCTTTGGTGCCATGAATGAATAAGGTCGGGATCCGGCTCTTATTGACCGCGCTGAGCGGATTGGCTTGTTTGAACTGAAATCCGCCTCTTATTTTTGTGATGAGATTGGCGACATGAACGATCGGAAAAGATGGCAGTTTTGTCATCTTTTTTAATTGGTACGCGAATTCGTCCCACGCGCTTGTATAGCCGCAGTCTTCGATAGCCGCTTTGATATTGCGAGGAATATTTTTGCCTAGAGTCATCATCACGGTCGCAGCGCCCATCGAAACTCCATAAAGAACGATCGAGCAGTCCGGATCGCGTTTTACGATGTACTGGATCCAGTCGAGCAGATCATCGCTTTCATAATAGCCCATACTGATGGTGTCGCCTTCGCTTTTGTTGTGAGCTCGTTGCGAGATGGAAAGAACATTGTAGCCTTCTTTAATAAAGAAGTTGCATACATCGACGAGTTCTCCATTTCTTCCCATGTAGCCATGCGAAAGGATGGCCCATTTTTTACTTCCTCGATCGACTTCGATCGCGTGGAGGCGAAGCCCTTCTTTATTCGTGATGTAAATATCTTTTGGATCATATTGACGAAACTCGTTCTCATAGCGCAGTCCTCGAGCATCCATTTTATAAAGCGGCCCGGTTATGAATTCTTTGTCGATCTTCATATGCAGAACTAGGCTATAGAACACTTGGCCAATCAAAAACAAAATCAAGATCAAAGAGAAAATTACGATCAGTGCGATCAAAAACCCCCACATTTTCATCACCTCTAGCTCTATTATACAACGCTTGATTTATTCTCGTCATATATAACACAAAACCTAGAAAAAGAGGTGATGGAAGCAATAGAATATGTATCAAAGAATGTTGTTTTCTTATCGCTTAAGCGTTTATTTGCACATCAACAACCTCGCCTTGTTCCATATGAATTATTTCATCATATAAATCGAGGTTTTCTTTAACTGGTTTATGACAGATATGGATCAACGTGATTTTAGGATCCTCGAGAAAGAAACGCTCGATTTTTTTAGTGGTTTTTGAATCCAGAGCTGAAAAGGCTTCGTCCAAAAAGAGCCACGATTTCTTTTGATAGATTACACGTGCCAATTGGATCCTTTGCATTTCTCCGCCGCTCAGCGTCTCATTGTCTTGTCGGATCAAATGGTGCGGATCCAAGTGCTCCAAATTCACTTGGAAAAGGGCCCTGTCGATTTTTTGAGAGGATAGATTTTGATTCAAAGCGATATTTTTTTCGATCGTCCACGGAAAAAGGGATCCTTTTTGAGCGACAAAGCTAGCATCTGAAAAATAATCGGCGTGAGCTAGCCCATTGATCGTGACGGCGTTTGTGGAATATAAACCTTTAATCGTTTTGAGCAATGTCGTTTTTCCACAACCCGAAGGTCCCGTGATCATGTATTTTTTTCCTCGTTTAAATTCAAGATGTATATTTTTAAGCAACACTTTATTCTTTTCTTTCAGTTCATCAAGGTCAATTTTGATCGTGTCGATCGTCGATACCGGTGTTTTTTCAGAAATCTTGCTTTCTTTACGTTGATAAAAAGAGCGAACGATCGGTTCCGAAGCGTTCATCTTATTTTTTAAGGTCGCGAAATTAATGATTGGATTTGTGATCATATTGCTGGCTTGAGAAATAGCCATTAAAATTCCGATACTGACGTTCGTGTATCGGGCCGTTAAACCACAAATGAAATACACGCCTAAAAACATGATCAATCCTACTTCTAAATTAACCGATCCTAAAAGATCGACCATAAGATTCGTTCGATATTCCGAATCGGCCCATTCTTGGGCCGAACGGTCCAGTTCTTGCTTCTCCATTTTTTCTAATCGATACTCTTTGATGACAGGGAAATTTTGATAAAACTGCTGGATAGAAGAAATCCAGCTGCGTTTTGAAGACATGATCTGTTCTTGTTTTTTAGCAAGCTTTCCTTTAAAGGATTGATTCCACAGAATCATCAAAATAGAACATAGATACAAGAAGATCAAAAACCATATGTTCAAACGTCCAATATAAATCGTCGCGAAGATAAAATTAACGATGCATCCTGCAATCGTCAATAAAGATTGAATATATTGATTGTTTATGACTTCGACTTCGCTTGTCAACCTATTGATGATCTCGTTCATATTCTGTTTTGTAAAGGCGGCTTCATCTTCTGTCAAATAATTCATGACTCCTTGTTGCAAAAAATAAATTTGGATCTCTTTTTTGATTCGATTGAAAGAGAGATCTTTAGAAAAAGACAAAACAAGCTGAAGGATTAAAAATCCAATAAAAATGAAGACCCATTTTACCTCTAAAATCGTAGAAAGGTTTTCGGTCAATAAACCTAATACCGAGGCTTTGATCAGTTCTACTACCGCCGAAAAGACAATGACAAGAAATACGATAAAAAACGGTTTTTTAAAATCATTTAGGATCTTTTTCCACATATTTTATCCTTCCCTTGAATGTTTATATAAACTTATGAATATAATTTTTATTTATATGTTTCAATTTAACTTTTATAATTTTATTATACATAATATTTACAATAATTATTTTTATTTTATCTAATTGCATCTATAATAGTGGAGATATGAAATGATAATACTTTTTCTAAATAACTAATTCATCAAAAAAATAAAAATTTTTAAAGACCAATTTATTCAAAAATAAGGAAAGAATTGACTTTCCTTATTTACTGATCACAATGACAGATAAATCCTCCAGCGCCACCATTCATATAGTTGAGCTTTTCATCAATTTGTTCTTTTAGTTTTTTTTCAATAATTATTTCTTTCATGACTTTTCCTCTACTTTCTGTTCTTTTTTTATAAATAACAATCTTTGATTAATCTTTTTTAATTCTTTCCTTATTTATTAATCAAAAATCGCTATTATCAAATTAAATATTCTAAATTTTGTAAAATTTTTTTATCAACAATTTTGCTAATGTTCTGAAGCATACTAGTTTTCATTAATTCGCAACAATCATATTTCAACTTGTAATAGGCGCACAAAACACAATAATTTCTTGCAAAACAATTAGAACATTTTAATCCTATTTGTAAATTATTTATCTTTTCGTTATAATCCTGATTCTTTTCTCTATAACCGGTTTCAATTTCATTAATATTACCTAATAAAAAACTATCATCTGTCAATAATTGGCACGGATAAATATTTCCATTCGGTAAAACAGTTAATATAGAATTTCCTGCTCCACATATTTTATGATTAGAACAAGTTTCATTGAATAATCGATCAATACACTTTAAATCATTGGGATGTAAATGTTCATCATCCATGAAATAGTCTTCCACCCTAATATTATTAAATGAAACACTATCATTCTTATTTGTTGATAAAGCGTCATAAATTAGAACATTATCTATATCAAATTCTTCTTTTAGAAATTTAATAACTTCTCGCTTAGAAATATTAAACTGCTCATGTTTTTTTGTATAGGTGACTTCAATTGATTCAATCACACCACCTGCCTGTTGAAATCTTTTAATATTCTTTTTTACTTCAGAAAATACACTTTTATTCTTGTTAAATCTAAATTTTCTGAGCTGGTCATTTAGTATTTTAGGACCGTCTAAACTAACAGTAATATGAATATGATTATCGATCAATAACTTAATTTGTTCTTCAGTTAATATCGTAAAATTCGTTACTATTAAAAATTTATCAACAACAAGCTCATTTCCTTTCGCAATAGATAAAACGTTTTTTATTTGGTCTGTTGCTAAAAGTGGCTCTCCTCCAAATAACATAATCTTATTGATTACAATCCCTTTAGTTGACAAAAAAGTGAACAATGATTCGATAGTAGATTTATCTAAAACCATTTGATCCTGATTATACGATCCACCGTTCGCATAACAATATAAACATTTCAAGTTGCATTGGTTTGTCAAAACCAAAACAAGCTTTGACAGAATTTTATTATTTAAAAAATTGTCTTCATTTTCAAATGTAAATATTCCAGATTTTTGCTCTTCATTTAATAATTGTTTAATTTCGCAAGGAAAGTTGACTTCCATACCAATATTGCTTTTTAATAAATGATACATATGTTCGTTTAATTCAAAAAGCTTTTTTGAATTTACTAAGTAAATGAAACGATTACCTCTTACCGTCTGTCCTAAAATATAGTTTTTAGTACAAAACTTTTCACTCATTTCCAAAATTTGTTCCATATGTTCCATCCTTCAGTTCTTCTAACCAACATAAATCGTATTCTTGATGAGTTTCACATTGTTTTAATACAGAAATAGAAGCAAAATTACTAATCATGAGTAATATAAACAATTTCTTCATTTTATTCTCCCCTTTGTTATCCTAAGATTACCATTCCATTCTATTTATTCCTACACTCTATATTTTCGAAAATATGAATGCTTGAAAAAAATATAAATATATTGTATTTAACGGTGTGTTCTATTATGCTTGATTCATGAACAACCTATTTATGCGCGCCTACAGCAAATGGATCCGTGATGCGTTCTATATTGGACAATCGGAAATCGCGACTTCCTTAGGAATCTCGATTGGAACATATTCAAAAATGGAACAAGGAACAAAAATAATGCGAGATGAAGATTTTAAAGCAATCATTCACTTTTATGAAATGAAGAAAGGATCCTATTCATTTTGTTTTGATGAGAAAAAAAGAGCGGAAGCGAATGAATTGATTCGTAAATGCATTAGCGCGTTTGTATATCGAGACCAAAAAACTATGCTTCCTATTCTAAAAGAGTATTTAATGGATGAAAAAAATTGGCATTGTCCCGCTTTTTTCGAAACGAACCTGCTTCAAATGATTTACGAATACTTTTGCGACTTATCTTTTCAGGAGCGGTTTTCCCTTTTATTCGATCACGAATATTTATTTGATCCTTCGGCTCGCTCCATTCTGCATGATCTTTATGGTCTAAGTAAACTTAGGAAATATGATGATTCCGCAATCCATTCTTTTCAAACAGCAAAAGCTTTGAGCGTATTTCAACCAATTCCCGGATGGCTGGGTTTGATTGATTATCATATGATCATTACTTTTTTACGATTCATGAAACCAGAAAAAGCGTATTCGCTCTTTGAAGAATGTAGAAAAGATATTCAAAGTTCTGGATCTCATCGTCGACTTCTAGATCTACAACTCAATGAAGCGCAATGCTTCATGAAATTAGGTTTGAGAGAAGAAGCAGATACGATCTATCAAACGATGCTTCAAACCTATGACCAAGTTGATGATGATTCTGTTTTGAAAGAGATCTACGGCAATTACGCATGGAATCAGTTAATGCAGAAAAATGATATTTTTGCGATTGAACTTGCCAAAAAAGCGATTCAAATCCATGCCACTTTTCCAGATATTTATATCACTTTGGCTTACAGCAACTACCGACTCGATAGAGCGGAAGAAGCTTTACAAGTTATTTCTACATTTCGCAAACAAAAAAGAACAGACAACCGATCCAAAATGGTGTTGCTTTTTCTAGAAGTGTTAGAAAGCTTGTTGCTTGAACGCAAGAAGACATTTGAGCGGAAAGCAACTCAACTTTTGCCTCGGCTACAAAATTGGAAAGATCTTGAAGTGGATATTTTTGTCTATCAGATGTTGATCGATCATTATGCAAATTTGCAAGATTGGCAATCTCTTTGTTTTTATCAAGCAGAAATGATCAAGTTTTTAGGGTATTAAAAAAAATAGAGTCCATCAACATTGATCTTGATCCCGGCGAATAAAAAAAGATACGCTTGAAAAGCGTACCCGATCAAGAAATATAGATCATTACCAGACATATCCTGGTTCTGGATTATCATTCATGAAATTCCACAGCGCATCGCTTGACCACATCTTTTTTCCTCCATACTGAGGATCTTGGCTGCGATAACTTGGGTCGATACAATAATACATGAGTGCCTTGCCCGAATCGTCATAATCCGCCCCATACAATACGAGTTCGTGAACAGCATCTTGCGTATAGCCATAAGCAGGCGCCACATTGATCGAAACAAAAACGGGATCGCCATGCTCCAAATCAGTTTTGACCCGCTCTTCAAAAATAGCTTTGGCATTCGGCTCTGCTTGATTTTGTGTCCAAAGAGTCGCTCTATATCCTGGATCGGTATCGGTTTCAGGTTCTTTCCCGAAAATATAAACCGAAGCTTCACGGGCTAGATCTTCGTATTCGGTTCCCGTGATCGGTTTTGCATTCAATTGTTTTGCCAAGACAGCTTGATCCTCAACGATCCCATGATATTCCAGCACCATTTGTAAACAAGCCACCGCACAATAATAATCGGTTTCTTGGATCTTTTCTGGAACAGGAAGACGGATCGAAGCTTCGGCAGTATTCGACTCGAGTTCTTTTGGATCTTGACCTTCGTTATTTTTAGGCTTTTCGTTCTTGATCGTTTCCATTTTTTCAGAAGCTTTCTCGTTGGTTTGGATCTCTTCCTTCTCGTTCTGAAAGCAAGCTGGTAGAAATAGAAGACAAGTCACGATCAATATATACTGATCAATATATACTTTTTCTTCATCATTATTCTTTATTTCCTCTCTTATCAATCCCGTTATTATAAAATATAACGCAATAAAAAAAGGCGTGTTTCGCCTTTTACTCTTCAACAAGTTCGATACAGTATGAATTTTTCTTTCCTCGACGAAGGATCAGCACATTTTCCACAAATAGATCTGCATTGTCAATGATCTGATTTGGATCGGTGACTTTGATTCCATTGATCGCGATCGAATTGCCTTTGATCCACTCTCTCGCTTCGCGTTTACTTTTGGCGACTTTGGTTTCGATCATCAAGTCTTCTAATTTTTGGCCAGCCTTCGCCTGAATCTTTTCCATATCTTTGATCGCGTCTTTGCGTTCTTCTTCATTGAGATCCTGCAAATTACCTCTAAAGAGCGCGTTCGTGATCTTCAAAGCCGACTCGAGACCTTTTTCACCGTGCAAGTCTTTGACGACCGCTTCCGCCAATGCTCTTTGCGCTTCCCTTCTTCCGGCATCTTCTTTTGTTTTGCGATCAAGCTCTTCAATTTCCTCCACCGAAAGGAACGTGAGCTTTTTCAAATACTCGATGACTTTGCTATCTTCCGTGTTGAACAAAAATTGATACAAAGCGTAAGGCGATGTTTTATTCGCGTCCAGCCATACCGTTCCCGTCTCGCTTTTTCCAAATTTCGTTCCATCCGCTTTCGTGATCAGAGGCATCGTCAACCCAAAACATTTGACATCGCTTCCCTCCACTTTACGGATCAATTCAAGACCGGAAGTAATATTTCCCCATTGGTCTTGTCCTCCGATCTGCATCCGGCAATTATAAGTTTGATAAAGATGCAGAAAATCGATCGACTGCAAGATCATATAGGAAAATTCCGTATAGCTGATACCAGAATCGAGTCTTTTTTTGACCGTTTCTTTATTGATCATATAGTTGACGTTGAATAGCTTTCCATAATCGCGAAGAAAGTCGATCACCGATAGCTTTTTGATCCAATCTAAATTGTTGACCATTTGAAAGCCCCAAAGCGCCTGGATCTGCTTATGAAGCGCGTTGTAGTTGGCTTCTAAAACTTCTGGTGTGAGCATACTTCTTTCTCCGCTCGCTTTTGGATCGCCAATAAAGCCAGTCGCCCCGCCGACAAGCATGATCGGATGATGGCCATGCTTTTCTAAGCGTTTTGCCATCAAAAGAGACGAATAATGACCGATATGCAAAGAATCCGCCGTTGGATCGGTGCCAATATAAAATGTGAGCGAATCGTTGTTGATCGCGTCTTCGAGTTCTGGACTTGTCGTATTATCGACCAGCCCTCTCCATTTTAGTTCTTCAAATAAATTCATCTTCGTTTTCCTCCCAAAAAAAAAGACCGCTAAAAGGACGTCAGTCAACGCGGTACCACCTTTTTTTCCATAGATCGTTCCTATGGACCCTCAAACCTTTAACGCAGGCATACGTCGAATCGATGCTCCAAGGTGTATTCAACAGATGGTATCAAGGCTTTTCAGCACCCAGCCTCTCTCTAAAGACCCGTTTCTGTTTACTCTGTCTTTTCATAGCGTGTTCTCATTATAACGAAAATTAAGATCGGATACAACCTCGTTCCAGACTAAAACGTTTTAGGTAATATGGTATACTAGTCTATGAGGTGATGGAGATGGCAACGATCAAGGATGTGGCCAAAAAAGCAGGCGTATCGATCAGCACAGTATCGATCGTCATCAACGGCAAAGACAAGGAACGCAAGATCTCCCAAAAAACTGTGCAAAACGTATGGAACGCGATCGAAGAACTCCACTACAAACCGAACAAAAATGCGCTTCGATTAAGAAGCGCGCCCCAATCCAAAACGATCGTTCTCTTTTATAATCAAGAAATGGATCTTGCGATCTTGACGGCGTTTATAAAAGGCGTTTCAAAACAAAGTCTAGAGGTGGATCTGCAGATCGTCGGCTTAAATCCACAAGACTTATCCAAATCCTTGCTGCTTGGAAAGATCCTGGAAGCCGATGGTTTGATTTGTATTGGCTTTGATCAAAAAATGATCGCGCTTCTTGAATCCTTTCCGATCGAAGTGCCTCTTGTCCTATTCAATCGTCAATCCGACTCGTTTTCTAGCGTCTGCGTCGATGAAGAAAGCGTCTTGGATTTGATTCACTCCCATTTTTCGCTGAATAATAGAACAGCTTGCATTTATTCAAAAAAAGATCCTTTTTCAGGAGCGATCGCTGAAAAAATGAAAACCAAGTATCATTGTTCTCTCTATCCTGCCGCCACTTTCGAGCCCAAAGAAGGCTATGACGCTTGTCTTCTGATTCCATTTTCAAAAGTTAGCCATCTCGTCGTGACTTCTTTTGATTTATGTTGTGGCGTACTGAAATACTGCTCTCAATATCAGATCCAAGAAATCGAACTGCTTGTTTTATGCGGTGAAGAACAAAGTCTTTTGTCCTATATTGCTCCTAATACTCGATCCATTCGGATCCCCTATTCTAAGATGGCGGTCGGATCACTTGTTCTTGTTCAAAAGTTGATCGAAGGAGCCGTCAAAGAAGATTGGATCGCCGCCCCTCTTTTCCTAGATTAAAAGCGTAAGTCAAAATCGACCTACGCTTTTCTTTTAGAGATCTAAAATCGTTCGAAAATGCGAAATCATCCTCCACACGTTCGCGATCAAATACATCGGATAAAACTTCTGCTTGATTCCCTCAAATTCTGGAGGCAATTTGCCATGAAACGAAATCAAAGCCGAATGGAAAAAAACAATAAAATCTTGAACGCCTTTGATATCCATCTGATCATAAATTTGCGGATACGGCTGTTTGTTTGGATCTTCATTGAAATGCTCCAAATGCATCAAAATCAAACGAATAAAGTCTTTAAAGTGGTATTGACGATCTAGAGGGATCTGACAAATCAAACCTATGATCTCCAGCAATCGTCCGATGATATACTGTTCCGAATAGGCATTCTTCATCGGATATGGCACATAATGAAAGAAAAACTTATAGACATCTTCCAACATAGAATCCATCTTCGTCAACAAGCCGATCTGTCCATCGTGAACAAGATAGCTCAAGCACGCTTTTTCAAGTCGAAGCATGTATTTCCAGTCTTCATCATAAAAAGTATATAAATAGCCTGGCGCTTTATTCAAATACTTCAATGTTTCTAAATAACCTTCTCGCATTTGTGGCGTCAAATCTTTGCCTTCAAAATCGAGAACCGAATGCAGCTTGAGCAATGGCCGAATGAGACAATGCTCGCTTGCGATCATCGGATCAGGATCATCGGGTTCCAGCAAACTGACAACCACAAGATCTTTCGCTCCTAGATCGACACATAACTTCACCGGCAAAGTTTGTTCATACCCTCCATCGGCATAATACTCCCCATCGATCTTTACGAATTGATATGCTGGAAAATACGCCGTGCTGCTAAATAGCATGTCGATCACATTGTTGGCATTCATTTGCTCTTTCGTGAAAGCGACGAGCTTGTTTCGATTCAAGTTGTAAGAAAGCGTGCCAAATTCAATCGGCGAATTTTTGAATTTGTCATATTGAAAGATCGCCTTATATTGATTTTGTAAGCCTGTAATATTCGGACCGTCTTTTAAAAACATCTCCATAAATTGGTCAAAACCATTTGCGTGAAGCGACATCGTCTTGTATTGATTTGGATAGACAAATAAATTATCGGAAAGCTTTTCCTGCTGGAAGCTTTGGATCCAACCTTCCAAGACTTCAACATCGTCTTGCACATAGATGGCGCCAATGAGCGCGCCAATACTGACGCCTGTCACAACATCGAATGAATAGCCAAGCTCTTTCAAAGCCAAGCAGACTCCGACTTCATAACTGCCGCGAGAACCTCCTCCGCCTAAAACGAGTCCCCTTTTGTTTTCCATATTTAACACCTCGCTTGATACAACTATTATACGAGGTTCGAAAAAAATGAGGTCCTCTTACGCTTAACGAAAAAGACTGCTTTATCTACATAGCAGTCTTAATTGATACTATTTCACGACAATATTGACAACTTTGCCTTTGACCACGATGATCTTCTTGATCTCTTTGCCCTCGATATGGCGTTTGACCGAATCCAGATCCAATGCCTGCTCCTTCAAGCTCTCGTCATCGCTGCCTTGCTTCGTTTCGAATTTACCACGCACTTTTCCATTGACTTGCACGACGATCGTCACATTCTCTTCTTTAAGAGCATTTTCATCATACGTAGGCCAAGGCTCATACGCGATCGATTCCTTCGAATCCGTTAAATATTGCCACAACTCTTCGCCAAGATGGGGCGCGAACGCCGAAAACATCTTTACGAACCCTTCCGCATATGGCCGATTCAGCTTCTTGCTTTTGTAGGCCTCGTTCACAAAGATCATCATCTGCGAAATCGCCGTATTGAAGTTGAGTGTATCGATATCATGCGAAACCTTCTTCACCGTCTGGTTGTAGACTTTATCCAAACTATGATCGTTCTCGTCGATAATTTCAGCAGCTTCGCGAATCAAACGATCCACCCGGTCCAGCCATTTTCTCGTTCCGTCCAGACCCGTCGTCGACCAAGGAAGACCCGCTTCCAAAGGACCCATGAACATCTCGTAAACGCGCAAAGCATCCGCTCCATGACTTTCCACGATCTCATCCGGATTGATGACATTTCCCCTCGACTTCGACATCTTCTCGCCATTGCTTCCAAGGATCATCCCTTGATGGAACAGTTTTTGGAAAGGTTCTGGCGTAGGAAGGATTCCTTGATCATACAACACTTTGTGCCAGAAACGGCTATACAACAAATGCAAGACCGCATGCTCCGCGCCACCTACATACAAATCGACCGGCAGCCAATGTTTCAATAGCTCAGGATCCCCGATCGCCTTGTCGTTATGCGGATCGATATAACGCAAATAATACCAGCAGCTGCCAGCCCATTGCGGCATCGTATTCGTCTCGCGCACGCCCTTCACACCATCGATCTCCACATGCAAGAAGTCCGGACAATTGGCCAAAGGCGATTCTCCCGTGTCCGCTGGCTTGAAGTTTTCCGTGGCAGGAAGCTCCAAAGGAAGCTCTTCAACATCGACCGTGCGCATCGTACCATCCTCCATATGGATGATCGGGATCGGCTCGCCCCAATAGCGCTGTCTAGAAAAGAGCCAGTCTCTTAACTTATAGGTCGTCTTCGCTTCGCCAACGCCCTTCTCTTCCAGCCACTCGATCATTTTATCGATCGCCTCTTGCTTGCCAAGACCATTCAGCCATTCCGAATTGATATGGACACCATCTTCTGTGAACGCTTCCTTTTCGATTTCGCCACCTTCCAAAACAGGAATGATCGGAAGCCCAAACTTTTTCGCGAACTCATAATCCCGCGTATCATGAGCAGGAACCGCCATGATAGCCCCAGTTCCATAACTTGCAAGAACGTAATCCGAAATATAGATCGGGATCTTCTTGCCATTGACAGGATTGATCGCATAAGCGCCCGTGAATACACCCGTCTTGTCTTTATTCAAATCCGTACGCTCCAGATCCGACTTGCTTTGGCACTCCTTTTGATACGCCTCGATCGCCTCTTTTTGCTCAGGCGTCGTGATATCGCTCACAAAAGGATGTTCCGGAGCCATGACACAATACGTTGCCCCGAACAATGTATCGCAACGCGTCGTGAACACTGTGAACTCTTTATCATGCCCGTAGATCTTGAAGACGACATTCGCGCCCTTCGATTTACCGATCCAGTTTCGCTGCATTTCCTTTGTCGACTCTGGCCAATCCACGAGCTCAAGATCATTCAAAAGCTGTTCGGCATAATCCGTGATCTTCAAGACCCATTGACGCATCGGCTTGCGAATGACAGGATAGCCGCCGCGCTCGCTCTTTCCATCAATGACCTCTTCGTTGGCAAGGACCGCCTTCAATTCAGGACACCAATTGACCGGGATCTCATCCACATACGCAAGACCCGCATTGTACAATTGAATAAAGATCCACTGCGTCCATTTATAATAGCTTGGATCACTTGTCGCGATCTCCCGATCCCAATCGTAGCTGAACCCTAATGATTTGATCTGATCGCGAAAATGGTCGATATTCTGCTGGGTGAAGATTGAAGGATGATGACCCGTCTGGATCGCGAACTGCTCAGCTGGAAGACCAAACGAATCAAACCCCATCGGATGCAGAACGTTGAAACCTTCCATTCTCTTTTTGCGCGCGATAATATCTGTCGCTGTATAGCCTTCCGGATGCCCTACATGCAACCCGTTTCCGCTCGGATATGGAAACATATCCAACACATAATACTTCGGTTTGGAAAAATCCGCCGTATCGGTCTTGAACGTTTTATTGTCCTCCCAAACCTTTTGCCACTTCTTCTCAATAGTCTTGTGATCGTACATCGTATCTACCTCTATTCTCTCTAAATAAAATAAAAAAAACGCCCTTAACGATAAGGACGTTTGCACGCGGTACCACCTTACTTCTTGCCAAAAGGCAAGCACTCATTCCCTTTAACGCAAGGATCACGGTTTCCATTACGAAACAGCTCCCCGACGAGTTCAAAGCCTTCCAACAAGGATTTTCACCAACCATCCTCTCTCTAGCGAATTCCAGCCTCTACTGCTTCGGTTCTATACCTGTCTCAAAATGTAACAAATTTTCAAACATCCGTCAACCTATCCTCAAACAAATGATTCAAAATCATGCCTCAAACTCGATCTGATCGATCTGTACACCCGAATAATAGATCCGAACCCTCTTAGAGAGACCCTCAAAACGATACTCGACATCCAAAAATGTAGTTTGATCCATGAATTCGATCGAGCCTTGCCTTGTCTCGTAGTTTTGATATAAGATCAGATCCGCCTCGTCAAATCCACACTTTCTTATCCTTTCATTGTGATAGAGGATCTTTTTCGCCTCGAAAACGATCGCCATTTCGATCCGGTTTTCCTTTTGCGCCAAATACAGCGCTTGACTTTTCGATACCGAGAGACAAACAAAAGAAACAAGCTGGATCGAAAACAAAAAAAGCACGATCGCCACTTGACTAATATAGGCGTTGGAACACTTGGAATTCTTCTTTGTCGATCGAGATATAGATTTTATCTTCCTCTTCATAAAACACGACTTTTTCCACATTCTCCAATAAGATCTCATAGCCACCTCTTTTTATGAGCCGATCTCGATCTTGCTCGATCCGATACGATTGATGAAAGATCGTCGCCTCAAGCGCCCCTTGATCCACTCTGATCGAAGAAGCCGGAGCTAGAAAACTGCGCAACTGCAGCACCAAGAACTCTCTTTGCGAATCGCGATGGTTTTTCACGATCTGACTAGCAACCTGCATGAATCCGCTCAACAGCCCGATCAGCAAAGAAACGACTAAAAGCGAAAACAACGCCTCAATCATCGTAAAGCCATTGGATCTCGATTTCATGATCGACCCCCACCCCGCTTTTTCGATACACGAATACAGCCGAAGAAAACATCAAAACGAGCAAACTCACGATCAAAAAACCAAACAAAGCATCCTGCAATAAAAAACCATTCATTCTAGACGCATCCGCCCCATGCCGATCTGAAACACGAGCCGATAGCTTTTCTTTCCATCCACGCACCTTAATGTTCCTCCCTTCGAAATATTGCCTTTCTCGTTATAGTGGAACGAAAGCGGCTCGCAAACAAAATCAGCAGGAAAAACGATCCTCTCCCTTCCAATATCCGCTTCCTTTTCACCAATCGCGACATCCTGTTTTTCCCGATACGAATAAGCGAGCATCTGCGCGCTCAAGCACGCTTCCTCGATCTTGTTCATGACAAGCTTGTTGCTCGCTCTAGGAATAGAAAAAGAAGAAAGGATCATGACGATCAAAAGCACGACCAAAGTCTCTTTCAGCGTAAAGGCATTATTCATGATTCGCCTGGCCATCTTGAATATAGATCGCCTTGCCGTTTGGACACGCGTTTTGTCCTTCTTTCAAATAGCCTTGAGCGATCAGATCATCGATACTTGTCGGCGTTTCTTCTTGATCGATCTCATACAACAAGATCGCCGAGTTGACGACCTCGATCAAGGCGCTACACCCTTTATTGCGGATGATCTTCTCCTTTTGCTGCAAGTTGGGCAAAGTCAAGATCAAGACGATCGCGATAATGAGCATCACCACGAGCATTTCTAAAAGCGTAAACGCGTTTTGTTTTTGAGTTTTATTTCTTAGTTTCATATCCATTCCCTCTAAAATGTCGTCAATAGCGAAAGCGGAGAAAGGAGCACTTGGTAGACGACGATCACAAGCGCGCCCATGCTCAAATACGAGAGGACACTGATCCATTTCACGATTTGAGCGCACCCTTTTTGAAGTTCCTTTTCTTTCTTTTGAACGTAGAGCCTTAAAAGTCGATGCAGATCTTGACATTCCATCCCGATCTGGAAAAAATCGCAAAATTCCGTCTCAAGATCACAAAAACACCGTTCGATCGCTTCTCCATGAGCTAGCCTTTGATAGGCGTTTCGAGCCGTCATCCTCACATGCGCCTGCCCATTCAGAGAAGAGAGAAGCTGAAGCGTTTCCATCGAAGAAAGTTGAGGAGAAAGAACGCCTTCAAAAAACAAGGCGAACTGCATCGAATAATACATTTGAAGAAACGGGATTTTTTGAAGCTGCTTTTCAACCCAAGGAATGGGATGTTCGACATAGACATAGAAGAAAAGAAGAAAAAAAGCGCCAAGAAGAACACTCAAAATTAGCATGATCGCCTTGAGAATCTTTAAAAAAAGAGCTTCCTGATCGATATAGGCCATCATTTGCGGCAAGATCGTATCGATAAAAAAGAGAGTCATCAAAAAAGAAAAGAAAAAGATCGTGACAGGATAGAGAAGTTTTTGCGCCATTGAAAAAAAATGTTTTTTCGAATAAGCATTCACATGTTCTAAAAGCGTAGCGGCATCCTTCAAAGACATATGCCTGGCTAATTCACACAACTGAAGACAAAATGGATCGTTCATGCTCGAAAGAATATTGAACAGCTCCTCTCCTTTCTCAAGTCGAGCTAAGATCGCTTTAGAATCCGAAAACGAAAGCTCGATCTGCTTCTTGATTGGGATCCCGCTTTGCGAAAGAAGAAGAAAAATCGACAATTCATGCTTGAAGCGCTTGGATGTCAAATTTGGCTTGCTCGTCTTTGATCCTGTTCGACTCCAAAGCTCTCTGGATCCTTTGCTCCAAGCGGACATGGTTTGTTGAATATTCTTTGGCAAGCAGGATCGTCTCCGCTTCTTTACGGTCGACGATTTCATAAATACACTCCTTTCTGCTAGAGGGCGTTTGATAAAGCCGTTGCGCGAATACGCCGCTAACAAGCCCAATCAGATCATAGGCTTCGATCCCAAAATCAAGAAGTCGAAACAGCGCCTCTTTCGCATTTCCCGCATGAATGGTCGAGACGACTAAATGACCAGAAAGCGCGCAATTGACCATCTTCTTGGCGCAATAGGCGCTGCGGATCTCGCCAATATAAATAATGTCTGGATCATGGCGCATGAGTTGTTCGATTCCCTTCTCATACGTAAATCCTTCTTCCTCGTTGACTTGAAGTTGAACGAAGAGCGGATCTTGAATCTCGACCGGATCTTCAAGAGAGACGATCTTGTACCGTTTGGATAAAGCGATCTCATGCAAGATCGCGTGGATCGTCGTCGTTTTCCCTGAATTGGTCGGTCCGCACGCTAAAAACAAGCCTTGTCGAAAATGCGTGAGCTGCTTCATGAAATCGATCGCTTCTTGATCTCTTGTCAACTCTTCGATCTTTAGATCGCTCTTCATAGCGAATAGGCGTAACACTCCTGTTTCAAGATGCTGGTTATGCAAGATCGAAAAACGCGCGTCGATCTTCTTTCCTTGGATCTCGATCGAAAACGAACCCGACTGCGGAAGTTTTGGATTGGTCAGATCGAGTCCGGCAATAAATTTCAAATAAGAAAAAAGCTTAGGATCCCATAGATCTTGATGAAGCGAACACATTCCTTTGGCCGTTCGCAACTGGATCTGAAGATGCTCGTCGTTTTTATAAAAGTGCAGATCGCTCGCCTTCTTGTTCAAAGCATATTCGATCAATTGTTCAAGTTGATGTCTCAAACATATCCCCCCTCTTATTCAATACGACAAAATTTCAAAAAATGGCCCCAAAAAGTTAAAAAAAATGAGAAGCAGAGCTTCTCAATACCGAAAATATGGATTCCAACGCATTTCTTGACCAATACTCGTGCTCGGACCATGACCTGGATAAACACGAAGATCGGGATCGAGCGTTTTCAAATAATGGATCGACTCGATCATATCCTTCTCGCTTCCACTCGGAAGATCGACACGACCCACCGAACCTTGGAAGAGGACATCGCCTGTGAACACGTCGTTTCCGATTCGCAAGATCGTCGAACCAATCGTGTGGCCTGGCAGCGTTTTCGCGAACACTTTGAAGGCGCCAATCTCTTGTTCGCCTTCTTGCAGCGGCAATGGTTTAGCGCAGCTAGAAATCTGTTGATAAAAATATTTCGATCCGTTCAGATCTAGATCGTGCAGAAAACCAAATTCTTTCGGATTCATATAGACATCGACATCAAAGCGTTTTAGAAGCTTGTCGAGTCCGGCGATATGATCAAAATGTCCATGTGTCAAAACGATCGCGTCAAGTTTGGCATCTTCTTGTTTCAAGATGTCTTCTAATTGTGGATAATCATCGCCTGGATCAATGAGCAAAGCGTGATGGTCTTGGATGAGCACATAACAGTTCGCTTGTCCAGGCCCTAATGGCTGTGTAATTATTTTCATCTTTTTCTATTTCAATAAAAAAGACCGCAATACGGCCTTTCTTATCTTTTCTCCTTATGATCTGTTTTTTGATTGCATTTTGGGCAGTATTTTTTCACTGTCATGCGATCTGGATGTTTTTTCTTATTTCTAGTACCGATGTAGTTTTCTTCCCCACAAACAGAACATTTAAAAGTAATACGATCTCTCATGGTCAGACCTCCTCACATTACTGGAAAATAATACCATAAACCCGAAATCGTTGACAAGTCTTTCTTTAATTCATCACTTGATGGATCGTTTCGAGCGTTTGATTGAGCGCTTTCAGATCGATTTGTCCTGGAGCCGACGCTTGAACTCCCACGCCAAAAGTCAGCGAAGAGCCAAAAACCTCCCCACTCAGGCGGCTGATCACGCCAAGCTTGCCCATCGCCATGGTCGCAAGCGGACACGTCGAATAGGAGCGCTTCATCCGTTCTGTAGCCGACAGCAGCGTTAAAACATCTTGGATCGAATTGGGCATGAGCGCGATCTTCAAGACATCGGCTCCCATATCCTGCATTTTGCATAGTCGAGAAATGATTTCTTCTTGATTGGGTGTTTGTTTGAAGTCGTGGTTGGAAGCGATCACTTTGACTTGCGCCGCGTGGACTTGATCGATGATTTCTTTTACAAGTCCCTCTTCTTTAAAGATCTCGACATCGATCATATCGACAAGTTGGCTCTTGGCCATTTCGATATTGAGCGTTTTATAAGTTCGATCGTCGATTTCTTTTACTCCCCCTTCTTTTTTGGTCCTGAACGTCATCAAGATCGGTGTTTCTTGAACGACTTCTCGCAATCGCTTGGTGGCTTGCTTGAGTTTTTCAAGATCTAACACATCATCAAAATGATCGACGCGCCATTCGATCATATCGTATTCCATTCCTTTTAGTTGTTTTGCGTCTTGAAGAAGTTCTTCTTGCGTCGAGCTAGTGAGAGGAACGATCACTTTCGGTTTTCCCACACCAATTTCTAGGGTACGGATCTTTACTGTTTTCATACTGTCAGTATAAAAGATGTGAAAACAAATGTAAATGATTGAAAAATATAGACTAAGTTTCAATCTTTCTTGTATAATGAGTGCGTTTATATAGGAGCATCGAATAAATATGAATATATTTTTGATTGGTTTTATGGGGGCTGGCAAGAGCACCATCGCGAAGCAATTTGCCAAAACGTATGGCAAAGAAGTCGTCGAGATGGATGAGCGCATCTCCCAAAGCAATGGAATGTCGATTTCCGAAATTTTCGAAACGCGAGGAGAGGCGTATTTTCGTGAAGAGGAGACGAAACTGCTTAACGATCTAAGTTCAAAAAAAGATGTGATCGTCTCGTGTGGCGGGGGCGTGGCGATGCGAAAAGAAAATGTCGACATCATGAAACAAAGCGGAACGATCGTTCTTCTTAGCGCTGAACCAAAGACGATCTTAAAGCGCGTGGAAAACGAACACGATCGTCCGCTGCTCGAAAACAATAAGACGATCGAGCACATTCAAGAACTCATGGAGGCGCGTAAGCCATTTTATGAATCTGCGGCCGATCTTGTGGTCGTGACGGATGGAAAAAGCGCTTCAACGATTTGCGAAGAGATCTTCAAGAAGATCCAAGAATAGAAAGGATCATTATGTCAAATTCAATTACAGGCCATACAGGCCTTCTTTGTTTGTTAGGTTCGCCTGTTGCCCATAGTATTTCTCCGGCTATGCATAACGAAGCGTGCAGGCAGCTTGGGCTTGATTATGCCTATCTTGCCTTCGATGTCGATGAAGAGCATTTGAAGGAGGCTGTCGATGGACTTAAGGCCATGAAGGTGCGTGGATGGAATATTACGATGCCTTGCAAGAATAAAATGTGCGCTTTGGCGGATCGACTTTCGCAAGCTTCCGAGATTTCGGGAGCGTGCAATACGATCGTCAATGAAGATGGGATCTTGACTGGCTATACGACTGATGGGATCGGTTTTCGCGAAGCTTTGAAAGAAGAAGGGTTCTTGCTTCCGGGCAAAAAGATGACACTTCTTGGAGCTGGAGGTGCGGCGACTGCCATTTTAGTGCAGGCGGCTTTGGATGGTGTTCAAGAGATCCATGTGTTCAATATCAAGGATCCTTTTTATGATCGTGCCCAGCAGATCGTAAAGACGCTCAACGAAAAGACGAATTGTCATGTAACGCTGCATGATTTTAGCGATAAAGCTATTTTGAGCGAAGCGATCAAAAATAGCGATCTGCTCGTGAATGGAACGAATGTCGGCATGGCTCCACATACGGATCGTTCGATCATTCAAGATCCTTCCTTGTTTCATCCAGATTTGTTTGTGTTCGATGTCATCTACAATCCAAAAGAAACCAAGCTTTTAAAGGATGCCAAGGTGGCGGGCTGTAAAACTGCGAATGGTTTGTATATGCTTTTGTATCAAGGGGCGGCTTCGTTCAAGTTGTGGACCGGAAAAGAGATGCCGGTGGATATCATCAAAGAGAAATATTTTTCCAAGTAAAAAAAGTGGCTCTAAATGCCACTTTTTTAGTCGTTATGATCTTCTTCTGAATATTGAGCAATGAAGTCTTCAAGATAGGCTTGAAACGCTTGAGATTGCGTGATCTTCGCTCGGATACAAGCAATTTTGAACTTTTCGCAAAGTTCGCGTTCGATCTTGAAGGTTTTGGTGATGAGATCTTTTTTTTGAGCTTGATTCTCTTTCACGATTTTCTCCTTCTGCTTTTTTTATTCTGGATACAATTCAAAATACGTTTTGAGTACAGGTCCGACCACTTCGGTCGTACAAATATTTGGCGCCACGCTTTGAGAGTTGACAGACGAGGTTGGCGACATGCAGGCGAACGATACTTTTGGATCGTCGTAAGGCCCAAAACCAACAAGGTTGGCTGTCGTCCATTCGTTGACTTCGGCCGTTCCGGTCTTCGCCGCCATCGGGATTTCCATATCTTTGAGCGGATCGCCGCAGTTGCCGCTTGTCACACAAGCTCTAAATCCTTCGCGGACTCGATTCAAATACTCTTCATTTTGTTCAGGTAGCGTGGAAATCAGTTTCTTTCCAAAGGCATCGAGAACTTCATCGCCGCCGACTTCTTTCGCGTATTCTAAAAAATGCGGTTGATAAAGCGATCCGCTTGTCGCGATCGTCGAAACGTAGGAAAGAAGCTGGACGGGCGTATACATATCGAGCTGTCCGATCGAGTAGTTCAGCAAGATTCCCGGGCTCGAGGCAACACCCATATAGCCTTGGACTTCGCCTGGAATATCCAAATTCGTCTTGTTGCCAAGGCCAAAGAGCGAATAGTAGTTCCGCATTTTGTTGAAGGTGCCTTGAAGATCCGAGAAGGCAGGCATCTTTCCTGGAACATAAGTCCCTCCGCCTAAACGAATGGCAATATGGAACATATAGACGTTACTGGATACTTCAAGAGCCTGAATGTCGTTGACGGGTCCATGGTTTTCAAAAGAGCCGAACTCTTCCCCATTCAAGTTCATCACTTCGTCGAGGATGACTTCGCCTGGCGAGACGACATGTTCGCTCAGTCCCATATAGACGGTCGCGCCTTTGATAGCTGATCCAGGATTGACAAGAGAGACGTAATTGCCGGAAGCAAAATAGGTCATCTTTCGGGTTTCTAGATCCATTTGATAGCCAGATAAAGCAAGAAGCGATCCATCGTTCGGATTTTCCATACACATGAAAAGCGACGAGAAATTTTCTCGGTTTCGAGTTCCCGCGTTTTTTTCAAGAGTGCTTCGCACGGTGTCGTCCATCACTTGTTGAAGGTCGATGTCGATCGAGATCACGATATCGTTTCCCTTTCGTCCGCTTTGGATCATTTCTTTGACGGCGAGTCCATTGGAGTCATAGGTGATCTTGTTGATTTCATTGGTTCCGGACAAAAGGTCGTTGTATTGATACTCTAGACCGGATTTTCCTACGGGCGCGTTGAGCTGATAGCCTTTGGCTAGATAATAGTCTTTCGATTCGGCGGGGAGTCCTTCGGTATTGGTGGATACGGTTCCTAGCACGTCGCTGAGCGTTTCTCCATAGGGATATTCGCGTTTCCATCCGCCAAAATCGACGTCAAAGCCTGGGAATTCGGTTTTATGTTCCATTAAGTAGGCGACATCGTCGTCTGGAATATCTTCTAGGATCACACTTTCCTGCCCTGTCGAAAGGTTGCTGATCATGCGTGAATACAAGATATAGGTGACCATTTCTTCGTCGCTCATTTCTTTGAGCTCGTCTTCGCCGATCCTCGAAATCAAAAGCGCGTAGCGTCGGCTTTCTCTTTCATTTCCCCAAATTCCGCTCGAATACGCTGTTCTTTCTTTTTCGGTGAGAAGATGGTTGGCGGCGTATTCGGGATCGTCGGCGTCGAGTGTGTTCTTCCATGCGATATAGGCTTCTTTTTTAGCTTGTTCGCTAAAATCGGAAAGTGGCACATCGAAAACTTTGGCGATGCGGTTGGCGTAGATCAAATAGTCTTCGGTGCTCATATTGTTTGGCGAAGTGAAGACGATGTTGTGGGAGACGACAGTTTTGGCGAGCACGCGTCCTTTACAGTCGAGGATATTTCCTCTTGGGGCGCTTGTATATTGATAGATCGATGTATAATCATCCTTTTTTTGGACGTAATCATGATACGAAAAGACTTGTAGATAGATCAAACGAATAAAGATCGTTACAAACACGACAGCGATGATGAGCGAAAGCACGCGGATCCGTTTCGAGATGACTCGGTCAATCGCTTTTTGGCGGACCACTTTTTTCATCGTCGATCGTTTTGGCTTATGTTCGATAATTCTCCCCCCTTTTTTTCTATCTTTTAATTATACCGTGATGGTCTGAAAAATCAACGACTCCTCTTTCCTTCGTCCTGTTTAGAAAAATGGTATATACTGTAGGAAAACGAGGTATAAATATGAAACGAAATGAAACGAGAAGTGTTCGAGTGGGTGATTTGATCCTTGGCGGAAACGACGAGGTGATCATTCAGTCGATGTGCAACGTTCCTACAAAAAACGTGAAGGCTGTGATCGAGCAGATCCTCGATCTAGAAGAGATGGGTTGTCAAATGATCCGTGTTTCTTGTATGGATCTCGAGGATGCAGCGGCAATCAAAGAGATCAAGGAAAAGATCCATATTCCTTTAGTGGCGGATATTCATTTTGATTATAAGCTGGCGCTTGCCTGCATCGAAAATGGGGTGGATAAGATCCGTCTCAATCCGGGCAATATTGGTTCTAGAGAAAATGTGGAAAAGGTCGTCAACGCCTGCAAGGAAAAAGGCATTCCGATCCGGATCGGGATCAATTCAGGTTCTTTGGAAAAAGATATTCATGAAAAATATGGCAAGCCGACTGCGGAAGGTATGATCGAAAGCGCAAGAAGGCATGTCGAGATCTTGGAGTCGATGGATTTTTACGATACAGTGCTTTCTTTCAAATCGAGCGATCCGCTCTTATGTATCGAAGCGTATCGTCTTGCGAGCGAGACATTCGATTATCCGCTTCATTTAGGTGTGACGGAGGCTGGAACGATGATGACAAGCGCCATCAAGTCCTCTTTGGCTCTTGGCAATTTGTTGTTGGACGGAATCGGTAACACGATCCGGATCAGCGTGAATGGAGCTCCGCAAAAGGAGATCCCGATCGTCAAAGAGCTTTTAAAAGATTGTGGTTTATTGAAAAGCGTGCCGAATTTGATCGCGTGTCCAACGTGCGGGCGAACGCAATGGAACATGGAGCCTGTCGTCAATTGGGTCGAATCGTATTTACAGAAAGTGAATAAAGAGGTGACGGTTGCGATCATGGGTTGCGCGGTCAATGGGCCTGGCGAAGCGAAACATGCCGATATCGCGATCGCTGGCGGTAAAGACGAGGGATTGTTGATCAAGCGTGGTGTGATCATCGAAAAGATCCCGCAAGAGAAGATGGTGGAGCGCCTGAAGGAAGAAATTGATGCATTCTAATACGAATCGAAAGTAAGAGTGTGCTATTTTTTTCTAAAAGGAGGCTGTTATGGAAGACCAATATATTTATGAAACAAACGCGGATAATACGGCTCGTTTTGTGATCGGGACCAAGGGCAAAAATCCTTTGATCGTCATGAGCATCAATCCAAGTGTCGGCTCTCCGACTCGCACTTCTCCAACTTTAGGCACGGTTCGCCATATTGCGGCGGATTATGGATACGACAGCTGGATCATTCTTTGTCTCTATCCGCAAAGGGCGACGCATTTGAACGAATTGGATCAAAACGCCGATCCGCAGCTTGTGGAAGAGAATGAAAAAGTCATCAAAGAAATCTTGTCTCAATTTCCAGATCATAAGATCTGGGCGGCGTGGGGAACGCATTATCATGCGCGCTTCTTCTTTCCGCAATGTTTGAAAAAGATCGTCGAGATCGCGAATGAATACCATGAATCTTGGATGCATTATGGTCCTTTAGATGAGGATGATACGCCTCGTTATTGTTTGTATTTAGAAAATGGCGAAGGCTGGTATCCATTTGATGTGGAAGCGTTCTTAAAGAAAACTTTGTATTGATCAAAAAGATCGGTCGCTTGGATCGATCTTTTTTCAGTATAAGTCGCTTTTCTTTTTTTTTAGCTCAGAGTCGATAATGCTCTCATAACGAGATCGATATCTTTATTTTCAAGTTCCTGAATAATGTGTAAATAAGTTTTTTGAGTAGTCGTCATGCTGGCATGACCTAATCGTCTTGCTACACTGGCAGTCGATACGCCCGCGAACAATAATAAGGATGCATGGGTATGCCGTTACGGTATAATAACGACAAACGGAAAAAGCCTTTATTTTCAAGGGGTTCACGCGTTTGCCGTCATTTATTCAATTCCTTTTCCAAGTTGAAATCTGACGAGAAAAATATCAAAAAAAGGAGGCTGTTTCATTAACGACAAAATTTCATAGTGCCAGCGGCCCGGTGTATTGCCTGGCCGCTGATTGCCGTGGGCGTTTCACTTTAACAGGTGGACGCCCTTTTTTCATACCCATTTTTAAGAGGAAGGAGATTCACATGATATTAAATGCAATGGAAAAACGGCTGCTGTTCCAGGTCGAAGGTGACTGTCTTGCCAAAGTCCTGAACGAGCTTCACATGGTTGCCCGGTATACAAAGAGCCCCGAACAGGGGGATGCGGCAGAAAGCCTGATGGCGAAGCTGCGTCCCCTGACCGATGCCGAAGGCATGGATATGGTGCGGGACATTCAGAAGAATTACCGTCTGCCCTATCCGGCCCGGACGATTGGGGAAAAGATTGCGGAGGCCAGGCAGCAGTCCGGCGCGGAGAAATTAAAGGGGCATGACATCATGGCCCTGGAACGTTTTGACCCGGAGGTAAAGCACATGATCGTCTTTGACGTGCTTTCGGGTGATGCCCCTGTCGGGGATAAGGGCGATAAGATGCGCCTGTTCCTTACGGACGCCGGCTATCAGAAATTCTTAGACAGCCAGGACCGGGGCGAAGTGAAACTGAAAAACCATGCGAAGGTCTCCTGCGGCCATCTGCACTATGACCGCAGGGACCGCGCCTTGTAACGGAATGAGTAAAGAAAGGGGGCTTTGAAATGGCTGTATTCCGTGTAGAAAAAACAAAAGACTTTACCGTTATGAGCAACCACCACCTGCGCAATACGGAGCTGTCCTTAAAGGCAAAGGGGCTTCTTTCGCTCATGCTGTCCCTGCCGGAGGATTGGGATTATACCACCAAGGGGCTTGCCCATATCTGCAAGGACGGCGTGGATTCCATCACTACCGCCCTGAAAGAGCTGGAACGGCACGGGTACCTCACCAGACAGCGCCTCCGCTATGAAAACGGCCAGCTCGGAGACATTGAATATACGATCCACGAAAAGCCGGTAACTGCCGAAAAACCAGGCGTTCCACCTAAACGGGAAAATCCAAGACAGGTAAATCCAGGACAGGCAAAACCTGAACAGGGGGAACCTGGACAGGAAAATCCCGCACAATTAAATACTGATCCATTAAAAACGAAAAAATCAAAAACGGATATATCAAGGACGTATCAATCAATCTATCCGGCAGAACCGGAGGCGCAGGCTGCCCCGATGGGTTGGATGGGATGGATCGGATAGGATTGGCAGAGGCATACCGTGAAATCATCAAAGAAAATATCGAGTATAACTTCCTGGTCCAGCAGTATGGCAGGGAGCGTATGGATGAAGCGGTTGAGCTTATGCTTGAAGTGATCCTGTCAAAACGCCCCTATATCCGTATCGCAGGGGATGATTTCCCCAGGGAGGTGGTAAAGGGACGTTTCCTGAAAATCAATTCCAGCCACTTAGAGTATGTCTTTGACTGTATCGACAGGAACACCACAAAGGTCGGGAACATCAAGGCTTACCTGCTGGCGGCGCTGTATAATGCCCCGGCGACAATGGACAGCTATTACCGTGCCGAGGTCAACCATGACCTGTACGGCTGTTAGGCGCTTTCGGGCGTCTTTTTTCATTTCATCACAGGAAGGAGGCGGAGCACGATGAAACGAAAATCTGTGCCGGCGCTATGCCCGGCGTAACCAAAGAGCAGATCCAGGAGGCACGGGAGGCGGACCTGTTCGCATACCTGCAGTTCCATGAACCGGGCGTGCTGAAGCGCGACGGGCCAAATTACCGGCATAAGGAACATGACAGCCTGGTCTATGTGACCGGGAAACGGTACTGGTACTGGAACAGCCGCGGGCGGAGCATTAACGCCCTGGATTACCTGATCCAGATCCGGGGCTACGGTCTGGTGGATGCGGTCCATGCGCTGGTGGGCGGGGAAATCCAGCAGGCGCCGGCTTACCGGAGTGCGGAGGCAAAACAGGAAAAGAAAGAACCGGAAAAGAAAACATTTTCCCTCCCCTGGGCCAGGCGGTGCGCCACCGCCGCCGTTTCCTATCTGCAAAAACGTGGGATCAGCAGCGAGGTTATCAGCCGGTGCTTCCGGGCAGGGCTGTTCTATGAGGCCCGGTATCATGGCGAGCCGGTCTGTGTGTTTGTTGGGAAAGACGATACAGGAAAAGCGAAGTTTGCCTGTATGCGCAGTATCACCGGAAGCCTTAGAAAAGATGTGTATGGCAGCGATAAGGAATACAGCTTCTGTTTCCCGCCGGAGAATCCGGGCAGCCGCAATGTGGCGGTCTTTGAGGCTCCCATCGACGCCCTCTCCCACGCCACGCTGCAGGAATTAGAAGGCTGGAAATGGGACGGCTACCGCCTTTCCCTGGGCGGAACTTCCCATGTTGCGCTGACGGCATTTCTAAAACGCCACCCGGAAATCCGGCGCGTCAACCTCTACATGGACAATGATTTAGGAGGACTTAAAAATGCCAGAAGAATCAAAGCCATGCTCCGTGAGGATCCGTGTTTTAAGCATATCCAGGTCGGCATTAACCCGCCCCGGACAGGAAAGGATTACAACGAAAAATTGCAGCGGACCAGACAACAGATGCAGGACCGCCAGCAGCCATGCCGCCCAAAAGAGGCGGCTGTTTCAATTTAAGGAGGATTTCAAACATGATGAACAAAGAAAATACCGCTTTACAGATGATTGCCGAAGCTGCCCGGTGCCCGGACTACGGCCCCGACATGGTTAAGGCGCTGATGGAAAAACTGGACATGAACGAAAAGGGCTTTGCGCTCCTGATGAACGTTTCCCCTTCCACGGTCCGGCTCTGGACCAGCGGCGCGGCGCAGCCATGCGGAACGGCCAAACGGCTCATGCAGATTTATGAGACCGGCCCGGAGATTGTAGGCAAGATTGCCGGCGGGCAGCCCCCGGCAGGCGGGAGGGATTAAATGCCGGAGAACATGATACAGCAGACAGAACTTCCGCAGATCCATTTGATCCGTGATACGGATTTAGGCGTATTCGCCTATGAGCTCCATATCCTTGCCGGTGATTTCCTGCGGGAAAGTGAATTTAATTTACGCACGCTGGCGACAAACACCGGGGTGGATTCTATTGCCATCATGGGGAAACGCCACATGTGGCTCTCCGACGCCGTATTTGCCTACTGTTCCACGGGGGATTTACGCCAGATGGCCCTCACGACAGAATATATCGGGGCAAGGGCCTTTCTGTTCCATGCAGACCGGAAAGAGGACGGCCATTTATACGGCGACGTCCTGATGATGGATCTGGACACGCTGCGGCAGGACATGAAAGAAAATACCCTCTATCCCGGCGGCGTCAGCATGGAACGCAAAGACGGTTCAAGAGTTACCGTCAGCCTGGAAGAATGGAACGCAATGGAACTTTACGAAAAAGACGCCCTGAAAAGCTGGGGATTTGCCTATGAACCGGAACAGGTGGCGGAATGGCAGAACCATTATTCCATCATGTTCAGCCAGTGGAAAGACCAGGCTTTTTCCTATATGCCCCAGGATCTGGAGGAACGGCTGAACATGGGATATATGGAGGATGCCCAGAACCCGGACATGGATAAGTACCGCATACCGCTGGGCACCGCCCGGCAGATGCTTCTTGACGGAGAGGCCCCGGTCTACCGCCTCCTGCCTTCCGGGCCGGAAAAGCTGGCTCCCATTGCGGCGGTCACTACGGGCCTCTGGTATGAAAATTACCGGGAATTTGCCATTGCACCGGAGGACCTGGGCGCTTTGGATAAGCTGGTCCGCAGGGAGACAGACCGGCTCATGGGAAACCGGCTGTAGACGATAAGATAAATATGTACATAAACGATGAGATAAATATGTACAGTTT
>Connie_p2__coassemble_452_pt1 | contig 53191 bp, 55 predicted proteins | sample Connie_p2__metabat2_low_PE_010 | metagenome-assembled genome bin Connie_p2 | reverse complement strand
TGCAGCAGCTTGGAAGAGGACTGAGAACGGCGCCGAACAAGCAATTTGTGACGGTCCTTGATTTTATTGGAAATTATAAAAATTCGGATCTTGCGTTAAAGCTTTTGCCGACAAATACGGGGCGTGATATTGGTTTTCCGATCGATCCGACCATTTTTCCGGAAGGCTGTGTCATGGATATCGATCTTCGTTTGATCGATTTATTCAAAACGATGCATCGAAACGTGTCGCTTTCGGAGAGGATCGACCAAGAATACACGAGGATCAAAGATCTTGTTGGTCATATTCCAAGCCGAATGGATCTATTCACGTATATGGATGAAGAAACGTATTTGTTGATGGTCAAAAATACGAAGCTCAATATCATGAGGGATTATGAAGGCTATATTCAAAAACGAGAAGGCAAAAAGATTGAAGACGAATATAGCATTCATTGTTTTATTAAGATGTGCGAACAAACGAGCATGAGCAAAACGTATAAGATGGCTGTATTATCTGCCTTCATTGATGGGGAGCATCTTAAAGAAAAAGTAAGCGAAACAGATCTAGTCGTGGCTTGGAAAGATTTTTATGGAAAAGGAACGTTTTGGAAGGATCTAGACATGTCCTATGGGGAGTATTTGAAAACGAGCGACCGCAAGTTCTTGAGCAAGATCAAAGCGATGCCTTGCAAGTTCTTGATGAGCAAGAATGACTATTTTTATTGGGAAAATGGATATTTTTGTTTGAATTTGAAAAAAGAGGATCGCGAAGATCCAAAAATCGCGCAGGCGCTCAAGGATGTGATCGTCTATAGGACGTATGATTATTTCAAGCGAAGATATGATGAGGAAAAATCAATAGAGTAAACTCAAATCGTGCTATACTGAAGCACAAAAGGAAGGAAACACTATGGGAGTAGAACACGTAAAACAACATCTAGCCAAATATCAACTATCCGACTCGATCATCACCCTCGATGAATCGAGCGCATCCGTAGAAGAAGCGGCCAAAGCCCTTCATATCCAGCCCGAACAAGTCGCTAAATCGTTGACCTTCTCATCCGAAGAAGGATGCATCATGGTCCTCTTGGCTGGCGATCGAAAAGTACACAACGGAAAATTCAAACGCACATTCCACACCAAACCCCACATGCTCTCTAGCGACCAAGTTCTTGCATACACCAACCATGAAGTAGGCGGCGTCTGCCCATTTGGGGTGAACGATCATGTCTTCGTTTATTTGGACCGCTCATTGCAAGACTATGACTTTGTCTATCCAGCCTGCGGAGAAAGGAACAACGCCATAAAACTCACCCCACAACAATTGTTTGAAATCTCGCAAGCCATCGACTGGGTCGATGTAGCCAAAGACCAATAAGATGGAGCCAGCATGGAAATCAAAACCGAAACGATCGTCAAACAATGTTTAGAAACGATCCAAGAAAAAATCAATGACCTCAACACGCTCAATATCTTAGTTATTGGAAAATCGGGTGTTGGAAAAAGCACACTCATCAACACGATGTTTCGAGGCGAACTCGCCAAAACCGGACTGGGAAGACCGATCACCCAAGAAATCCGTAAAATCGAAAAGAAAGATGTTCCGCTCGTCATTTACGATACGCCCGGCTTCGAACTTTCTTCTTCGCAACAAAAACAAGTCAAAGAAGAAATCATCGAACTCCTTGAACAAGGAGCTCGCTCCAAAGACATCAACGACGCCATCCATTGTATTTGGTATTGCATCAACGTAGGCGCCAATCGAACCTTCGACGAAACCGAACTCCAATGGTTAAGGACCTTGACTTCGGAAAATCAAAAATTCAAAGTCCCGATCTTCATCGTGCTCACTCAAGCCATACCTAAGAAAAAAGCGCAAGAAATGAAACATCTGATTGAAAAAGAAAACCTTGATATCGTCAAAGTCGTCCCCGTCCTCGCCAAAGATATGGAATTTGACGACGAGTACACCGCCAAAGCGTATGGACTCGACCATTTAGTCGATCTGATGAGCGAAGCCTTGCCCCAAGAATTAGAAAAAGCCTTTCAAAACGTGCAGATCGCCAATCTCGACGCAAAAAAAAAGAGCGCTAGAAAAGCGATCGCCACAGCCGTGAGCGCCAGCTTCACCGAAGGATTCACACCCATTCCTTTCGCCGATGCTGCCCTGCTCGTTCCTACGCAAGTTTCTATGATCGCCGCCATCACCATCATCTATGGATTTGAAGCCAACAAACGCTTTTTGACCGCCTTTATGAGCGCCACGATCGGACCCCTTTTAGCCACAGGCCTAGGAAGGACTCTCAGCGCCAACTTGCTCAAATTCATCCCAGGCGCAGGCAGTCTTGGCGGCGGACTCATCTCTGCAACCACCGCCAGCCTGATCACGACCGCCATGGGAGAAGCCTACATCCGCTTGATGGAAATGATCATCAAAGGCGAGATCCGCAAAGAAGATCTCGAAACCCGCGCCGGAAAAAAACAAATCACTCAACTATTCAAAAAAAATTTAAAATAATGTTTGACACACCCCAAGATGTAGGGTATTATAAATGAGCATTCAGCAATCGGGCCTGTAGCTCAGGTGGTTAGAGCGCACCCCTGATAAGGGTGAGGTCGTTGGTTCAAGTCCATTCAGGCCCACCATGTATTTGATTGTTTCAATGTGGGGTGTTAGCTCAGCTGGGAGAGCACCTGTTTTGCACGCAGGGGGTCAGGAGTTCGATCCTCCTACGCTCCACCATTTTAAAAACAACGAACACTTTCTTGAAGGAAGTGTTCTTTTTTTCTGCCACATTATGGTATAATTATAATGCAAGTCGACATCCCTTTCTTTGTTAAAACTCGTCGGCTTGCTTTTTATGTGGAGCGAGAAAGAAGAAAAATGAAAATTTAGAAAGATATGATAAAATACTTATACTATCAACGTAAAGAAAAGAGAAGATCATTCTCTGCTTTCTTTATGGTCTTGGTTTTGTTTCTTATGGGCTTCCATATCCGCTTGGATGAGTTGCTTCACATACGGAGAAAATTGACGATTTTCTAACCATTCGATCATTTCTTTTTCCGTGTTTTTATTAAACCGGATCCCCTTTAAAATCGTATGTGTTTTGTTGTATTTATTGCTTGCCCTAATTTGTGCAGGACTTGACATGAGGTACCTCCGCTTTCTCGTTTTTCTACGTAATATTATAGCTAAAATTTACACTATCAACAACGATAGAGCTAAAAAAAATGAAAAAAATTTTTTTGGTTGTAAAAAAGCCAACCCTTTCTCTAATTATAAACAATCAAAATATCCATTTCCAATCTAACCATTAAAAGAATATTTTACAGTCTCTAACAGGTAGGATGGCGCATTCAAAAACAAAACATGACCACCACCCATTTTATTTTTAGAGCAAAAGCTAAAAAAAATATTTTTTTTGTTGACTTAAAGGTAGGGATGACGTATTATAAGTGAGCAATCAGAAAACAAATCGGGCCTGTAGCTCAGGTGGTTAGAGCGCACCCCTGATAAGGGTGAGGTCGTTGGTTCAAGTCCATTCAGGCCCACCATGTATTTGATTGTTTCAATGTGGGGTGTTAGCTCAGCTGGGAGAGCACCTGTTTTGCACGCAGGGGGTCAGGAGTTCGATCCTCCTACGCTCCACCATTTTAAAAACAACGAACACTTTCTTAGAAAGTGTTCCTTTTTTTGTTTTCAGTCTTCTCTCTTGTAGAGCGAGTTATCACCGACTAAAATGAACAATGTTCATAACAGGAGGGAAAACAATGAAACGATATTTAAACTGGTCGATCTTCTATGCGTTTGCAGGATTGGCAGCAGGCGTCTTCTATCGAGAATTTACAAAAATAAATCAATTTACCAACATCAGCACTCTTGGAAAAGTCCATGGACACCTCTTACTGTTGGGCATGGTGATGTTTCTGCTCGTGGCCCTCTTCTCCACAAAATTCGATCTAGAAAAAGCCAAATACTTTTCCTTGTTCATGATCCTATACAATGGAGGACTCATCCTTAGCGCGATCATGATGATCATCCGAGGCATCCTTCAAGTCAAAGCGATCACCCTATCGGCCATGGCCAACGGCATGATTTCCGGAATTGCAGGACTCGGCCACATGGCCATAGGCATCGGCCTGCTCATTTTCTTGTTCATCCTACGAAAGCTAGCCAGCGCTCATTCGTTTCACCTGTGTTGAAACGAATGAGCGCAGAGTCTTCATAAAGCGTGATCGAATCGATCAGCAAATCGATCAGACTCCAAGCATATCTTGGATCGGTTCTCGCGTTTTCTTGGACCTCTTTTAATCGATCCATCACCATCGACTCGCTCAAAACGATCGACTCTTTCTTCTCTTGCTCGATCAAAGCTTGTAGTTGGATCTCTTCTTTTTTGAGCTCTAAAGCCCGTGCTAACTCCGACTCTGAAACGTTTCCATCCTCGATTCGAGCCATCAGCTTTTCTTTTTCGCACATGCATGTCTGCAAACGCGCTTCGAACGAAGCCAAAGACAAACGGCCTTGTTTCTCCTTCGCGTATTCTTGGCTGACGATCTTAGCGATCTTCGCTATGTTTTCCAACGTCAAAAATTCGATCGCACACTCTAGGATGATCGGATCCAAAACATCCATACGAATCTTTTTTACACCATCTTGACTAGGACAAACATAATGATCGCCTTCGATCACAGCTCTCGAATGAGAACATCCACAAAAAACTTTGGGCGCCAACACATAGTTATAGTTGCGATTCAACGTAGATCTTCCTCTCTTTTTCTTTATTTCTTGATCCTAATTCCTATAGTACAAAAAACGATCCCGAAAAAGAAAGACTTCTTTTGATGCATTTTTGAATTATTTTTGATAAATGTTACAAAATCCCCGAAATTATACTTTACTATTGGTGTAATATTCGTTATATTGCTGACTCAGAGGTCCAAATTTGCTTGCTGTGCTAGTGAGAAACAAAAAAAGACGACCTCTATGAAGCGTTCTTCGGGACGCTTCTTTTTTCTGTTTTCATCCCTAAAAAAAGCAAAAGCGACAGAAGATCTGCCACTTTTGTATTTTTTAAGTTTATTTAAGGAGAGAGATTATAGAAGAGATTTTTACGTGTCCCTTAACACACCTATAAGGTACCGCTTTCTTATCGATAAACTATGCCTCTAATTTGGGAAACAATGTGACTTTCGCCCCGAATATGTAAAATTACATGAATTTTTAGGGAGAAGCAATGCTGTGATATAATGTGACCGATCGGAGGATGAAAATGACTCTATTTTTTAGAAGCTTGCCAAGACTTTGGCGCAAAGCCAGCCTAGATCTAAAACGACATTTTGCCATGACCTTTTCCGCCTCGCTCTCGATCGGGATCGCTTTGCTCATGGCCATGCTTTTGCTGATCAGCGCCGCAAATATTGCCAACTTCACCCAACATATCGAACAAGAACTTATGATCCAAGTCTCCCTGCAGCCAACGCTCGATGCTTCACAACAAGAAAACATCCAGCAACAGCTCGTCAACATCCAAGGCGTCAAGAACGTCACCTATTCCTCCAAAGAAGAGGAACTCGACAAATTGATCCAAGAAAACGGAGACATCTTCGCCCAATACGCTCAAGAAGGAAGAAACCCCCTCTATAATGTCTTTTTGATCGAAGCCGATCACGCCGACCAAATCGAAACGATCTCAAAAAAAGCGAAAACGATCCATGGCGTGATCGACGTCAGCTATGGCGGAGGCGCGATCCAAAAACTCATCGCCCTCTTTAAAAATGTCCGCATATGGGGCACTCTCTTTGTCGCCCTCATGATCCTGCTAGCCATCTATCTCATACGAAATACGATCAAAATGACGATCCATGTCCGTAAGGACGAGATCGCCATCATGCGCCAAGTCGGCGCCTATAATTGGTTCATCACGGTCCCATTCGTATTGGAAGGAATGATCATCGGCCTAAGAGGCGCCTTGATCCCCGCCCTGATCGCCGGCATTGGCTATCCGCTCTTATATCAAACGATGAACGGTGTCTTTTTATCCGACATGTTCATCCTTCTTTCACCGATCCCCTTTATTCTCTATCTTGTCGCTTTTTTGCTTTTGTTAGGCTTAGGCGCAGGATTGGTCGGCTCCTATCTAGCCGTTAGAAAATATGTGAGGTTTATCCGATGAACACATTCAAAAAAACAAGCGCAGCCATCCTAGCGCTCTCTTTGAGCTTGTATTCCTTCTCTACGCCCCTCTTTGCCCAAGACTACTCCAACACCGAAGAATGGTATACGACATGTTCAAAACCCCAAACATCGCAAGAGGGCGTAAAAGCTTGCCAAGGCTTTCAAGAATACCAAAACAAACGCAAAGAAGAATTGGCCCAAAGCATCCAAAGCTTCAACGAATCGATCCAAACCCTTGAAAACGACACGAACCAAGTCGCGGCGCTTGCCCAAGAACAAAAAGCGCTCGCCGAACAACTCAATACCCAGATCGCCGAAAAAGAAGCGGCCATCCAGCAAATCGAAGCCAACATCCAAACGCTCCAACAAGAAATCGAAGCCAAACAAGCCGAAATCGAAGCGTGGGACGCCCAGATCAAAGAAAGGATGCGCTTTGAACAAGCCAACTTAGGCACCAATATGATCATCGACCTCGTCATGGGCAGCAAGAACCTCAACGACATGCTCCGCCGCATCAGCGGCATCGAGCGCATCACCGAAGACGACCAAGACCAGATCGAACGCTTGAACGAGCTCAAAGCCGAGCTCGAACTCCAAAAATCCGAAATGGACCGCCTCAAACAAGAACAAGAAAGCCAAAAGACGCAGCTCGAAGAACAAAGAGCCCAAGCCCAAGCTTTAGAAGAAAGCTATAATAAAATGGTCGAACAATACCAAGCCCAGATCCTTGAGCTCCAAGCCAAAAAGCGCGAAGCCCAAATCGATATGGATTCGATCCGCAACTTTACGATCTCGACCGCCATGGGCAACGTCATGATCGCTAGTGTTCCAGGCTTTAGCGCCCCGATCGCAGGGGGAGGAAAGACGGCAGGCACATGGGCTTATCCTGGAGGAGGCCTTCACTTAGGCTTAGATTGGGGCGTTCCGATCGGAACACCCGTCTATGCTCCAGCCGATGGACTCATCCTCTACGCCAACAATCCCGTTCCAAGCAATTCCGGCTATTTAGGAAACTGGAGCGGCTACCCATATGGCGGAGGAAATACGATCGAAATGCTCTGCAACGTCAATGGAACGTTGTACGCGATCTCCTTTGCCCACTTAGCCCAAGAAAACTTTATGGTCAGCGCCGGACAAAGCGTCGCGCAAGGCCAGCAGATCGCGGCCACAGGCAATTCCGGAAACACATCCGGCCCCCATTGCCATATCGAAATCTACAATCTAGGCCAAATGAGCGTCGAAGAAGCCGTCAGTCGCTTTTCGAAAAACGCCGACTTCGCTTGGGGAACGGGATGGAGCGGCACAGGAACTTCTTGCGATGCGACAGGGGGCAGGACCCCGTGCCGAGAGCGTCCCGAAAAATTCTTCTCTTAGAAAGGAGAGTCTATGATCGAATTTAAAGATGTAAGCAAAGCCTATCCGAATGGAGTGCACGCCCTCAATCACGTCAATCTCAAAGTGGAGGATGGCGAATTCATCTACGTGATTGGCGCGACTGGCTCTGGAAAAAGCACGATGATCAAGCTGCTCAATGGCGAAGAAGTGAGCGACTCAGGACAACTGATCGTCGATGGAGTCGATGTAGGCGCCCTCAAGCATCGGAAAGTCCCGGCCTATCGACGCAATGTCGGCTGCATATTCCAAGATTATCGCCTTCTTCCAAAGCTGACTGTCTATGAAAATATCGCCTTCGCCTTAGAAGTCGTAGGCATGCGTAAAAAAGACATCAAAAACAGAGTGCGCGAGATTCTCGAACTTGTCGACTTGAAAGACAAGGCTAGAAGCTATCCGGACGAGCTTTCAGGCGGCCAGCAACAAAGGGTCACGATCGGAAGAGCGATCGCCAACCGACCAAAGATCTTGATCGCCGACGAGCCGACCGGAAATCTAGACCCTGAAAAAAGCTTAGAAATCATCCAGCTGCTCGAAAAGATCAATCAAAATTTCGGCACGACGATCGTCATGGTCACCCACGATAAAGTGCTCGTCGACGAATTTAAAAAACGAACGATCATCTTGGATGGCGGCTATGTGATCCACGACTCTAGAGTAGGCGGGTACCGCTCCGTATGAGAAAATGGTGGACATTGCTTGGATACGAGATCAAATACGCGTGGCTTGGCTTACGGCGCCACCTGCTCGTATCGCTTTCGGCCATGAGCGCCGTCATGGTCACCCTCTTTTTGATCGTCGCCTTTTTGATCGTCGGAGTCAGTGTGGAATCTTTTTCAAAAAGTGTCGAACAAGATCTTTCGATCCATGTCGTTCTTGATCCGGCCATACAAAGCGAAGAAGAGCTTCAGTCGATCCAAGAGCAGATCGAATCGCTTTCTCAAAGCGATCACGTCGTCTTTTCCAGCAAAGAAGAAGAACTGCAGCTCATGATCGAAGAAAAGGGAGAAGCCTTCCAGCTCTATGAAGGGGAAGAAAATCCCTTGGGGAACGCGTTTTTTGTCTATGCCAAAGACGGAGAACAGATCCAAGGACTTGCCGAAAAGATCCGAGAAATTCCTGGGGTCGCGCATGTGGCCTATGGGGGAAAGAGCGTGACCGGACTGGTGGCGCTGTTAGCAAGAGTGCGAACGATTGGCATCGTGGCGATCGTTCTTTTGCTCATCCTTTCATTCTATTTGATTTATAATACGATCCGTACTACCATTTACTCGAGATCGGACGATATTATTATCATGCGTCAAGTGGGCGCTGAAAATTCATTTGTCAAACGGCCATTTGAAATCGAAGGAATCATGATCTCGCTTTGTGGAGCGATCATCCCCTTTGGACTAGTCGCCTATGGATATCCTAAGCTGTATGAAAGCTTGCATGGCTATTTGTTCGCGCGCGTCCTCGAACTCGTGCCGGTCCATACGATCATCGCCCTATCGGGGAGCGCTTTGATCGTTTCCGCCATCTTGATCGGATGGTTTGCCAGCTTTTTAGCCGTGAATAAATACATACGCGAAAAACGATAGGGCCATCCTATCGTTTTTGGAATAATAAGGGGAGAAAACATGAAGAAAACAAAAAAACCAAGCGAAAGACAGAGCGCCAAGCAAAAAGGACTCATCCTCCTTTTATGTGCTGCTTGTTTTGGGGCCGGCGTGAGCGTGCCCATGTTGATCGAGAAGGCAAAAGGCATCGACAGCCAAGAATTCTCAAAATTAGAGACGGTCTATTCGCTTTTAAAGAATCAATGGTATTATGGAGCGCAAATCGAAAATGTGGAGGACCAATTGATCGAGCAATCGATCGTCGGGATGAGCAGCAACGAGATCGATCCACACACGAACTATCTTGGCCTTGATCAAGCCAAAGATTTTTCGGACGCGCTAAGCGGAAGCAATGTGGGCATCGGCACGGGCTTTTATCGCGACGCCGACAACAATATGGTCGTCAAAAGCGTCTTTATCGATTCGGCCGCTGATCAAGCGGGCATTCAAGAAGGCGATGTCATCACCAAGGTGGGCTCGAAAATGGTCAGCGACATCTCCAACGAAGATTTGATCACGCTCATTCAAAATCATGATGGCCAAAATCTAGACATCACCTTGATGCGGAATGGAGAGCCGAAAAATGTCCACGTCGTTCCGGGCGTGTATGATTCGACCGTGATCTGCCGTGAATTTGACGGATATGGAGAAATCGTTCTTTCTAGCTTTTCCGAACATAGCGGACAAGATTTTAAAAAAGCGGTCGAACGCTTGCAAGAAAAAGGGATCAAAAAGATCATCATCGACCTTCGCAACAATACGGGCGGCTATCTCGACGCGGCCATTCAGATCGCTTCTTCCCTTCTTCCTAAGGAAAGCATCGTGTTCAAGGAAAAGACACGCAATGGAAAGATCGAAGAAAGCGAAGTGCTCGATTCGTATACGCCAGCTCAATTTGATCAGATCGTCCTCTTGCAAAACGAAAATAGCGCTAGCGCTTCGGAAGTGCTCATTGGCGCTTTGAAAGACAATCTCAAAGACAAGGTGACAACGATCGGTTCGACAAGCTATGGAAAAGGAACGAAGCAAGTGCTCGTCCCTTTCAGCGATGGAACTTCTTTAAAATACACAGAATCGGAATGGCTCACACCTTCTGGTGAGTCGATCAACAATAAAGGGTTCGCGCCCGATGTCGAAGTCGAAGATACGGCGATCCGGCAATCGTATTATTCCACCCAAGAAGAAGATCTTGAATTTGAACAAGATAGCGTGAATCCCAACGCGCAAGCTTTGCAGCTCTTTTTACAATATCTTGACTATCCTGTGGATCGGGTGGATTCCTATTTCTCGGCCCAATCGGCCCAAGCGCTCAAGCAGTTCCAGGAAGATCATCAATTGGAGGCGAATGGTAAAGTCGACGCCAAGACGTGGGAAGTTCTTGAACAAGAGGTCAGCTTAAAAATGAATCAAAAAGAGATGGAGGACGATGTTCAGCTTCAAAAGGCGATCGAATTGATCAAAGCAGAATAGAGGATCAAAAAATTAAATTAAGGGGGTGTTTCTATGAATCGTGATAGAAACAAAAAAACATGGAAGCCCGTATTGAATTCGATCAATGCGCATTCCAACACGATATCTTTATATATTGCGCTTTTTTCGCTGATTTTCAGTATCTTTACTTTTTATATGACCGTCAAGATCGAGGAGCATTCGAACTATTTATCGGATTTGCAAGCGCCTTGTATTTATAAGCTCAAGGTGAGCGGGAATGTAGAGTTTCCGAAAGTGGATGCGGGCGCCTCGACGATCGAGCTGGATCAAACGCGGATCGTTTTAGCGATCACGAGCGGTTCGGTGCTCGATATTGGCAACGTGGTGATGTCTGATGATGGCTACATTGAAAGGATCCGTTCTTGGTCGATCGCGCAGCATCAGCCTGCCAATAAGGAAATGGAAGCAGAAGAAGAAAAGCTCGATGGAACGACGACACTTTCGTATCGGCCGGGTTTATGGAACTATGAGGCTTCTTCTAAAAGTGCGTATACGGTGTTGTTCGTAAAGACAGGAAACAACACGAGCGATATTTGGCTGCTTGTGCTCGATGAAAACGGGAAGCTGAGTATTTATGGCTACGACGCGTTGGCGATCGATCCAGACAGCAAGTATCCGAAGGCGTTCGAGGCTTATCGGAAGGCGCGTGAATTTTTAGTCGCCAACGACATTTGAAAGGAAGAACATGGAAAAATTTGAACTTGTCTCGGCGTATAAGCCGAGCGGAGACCAGCCCGAAGCGATCAAAGAATTAGTGGAAGGCATCAAAGAAGGAAAAAAAGCCCAAGTTCTTTTGGGTGCGACGGGAACGGGAAAAACGTTTACGATTTCGAATGTGATCGCTCAAGTCAATAAACCAACGCTTGTTTTTGTTCATAATAAAACGCTCGCTTCGCAGTTGTATTCAGAGTTCAAAGAATTTTTTCCCAACAATCATGTGGAATATTTTGTTTCGAACTTTGATTTTTATCAGCCAGAAGCGTATGTGCCAAAGACAGATACATATATTGATAAAAACACGAAAACGAATGAAGAATTAGATATGCTTCGGATGGCGGCTGTCAATTCGGTGCTCCACCATCGGGATACGATCATTGTCGCCTCTGTCGCTTCGATTTATGGCGCCAGCAATCCAGAACAATACAAAAATATGATTGAAACGATCCGCGTAGGGGATGTGATCGATCGTAACGAGCTCATGCTCAAGCTCGTTCACCAGCAATATAAGCGCAACGATATCGATCCGGTACGGGGAACGTTTCGGGTACGTGGCGATACGATCGAAATCACGCCAGGTCATACGGAAGCGTATTTGATCCGGATCGAAATGTTTGGCGATGAGATCGAGAGGATCTGCGAAGTCGATCCGCTTACAGGAAAGCTGAATGCGGCTTATCAGATCTACAACATTTATCCGGCCAATGGATATGCGACGAGCATGGATATCATGAAGCGGGCGGCGAAAAATATTGAAACGGAATTGGAGGAGCGTCTCCATTATTTTGACGAGATGGGAAAACCGCTGGAGAAAGAACGTTTGGAGCAGCGGTGTCGGTATGATATTGAGGCGTTGCGTGAATTTGGTGTCTGTCCTGGGATCGAGAACTATTCGCGTCATATTGATGGAAGAAAGCCTGGAGAGAGGCCGTATACGTTATTCGACTATTTTCCGGATGATTTCTTGCTTGTCGTGGACGAAAGTCATGTTTCTTTACCGCAGGTGCGGGGAATGTTCAATGGAGATCGGGCGCGCAAGCAAACGTTGGTCGATTATGGCTTCCGTCTGCCTTCGGCTTTGGACAATCGTCCGTTGAAATTCAACGAGTTCGAGTCGATGACGCCGCAGTCGATCTTCGTTTCGGCAACGCCAGGCGATTATGAATTGGAAAAGACGAATCATCATGTGGTCGAGCAGATCATTCGTCCAACGGGTCTTCTCGATCCAGAAGTCGAAGTCCGTCCGATCGAAGGACAGATCGATGATCTTGTGGATGAGATCAAGGAGCGGGTGGCGCGCAACGAGCGGACGCTTGTGACAACGTTGACGGTCCGCATGGCGGAGGATCTTACTTCGTATTTGAAAAACATGGATCTGAAGGTGGCTTGGCTGCATCATGAGGTGACAACAATCGAAAGGACCGAGATCATTCATGATCTAAGGGAGGGCAAGTACGATGTGCTTGTGGGGATCAACTTGCTTCGGGAAGGTTTAGATATTCCAGAGGTTTCGTTGATCGCGATCTTAGATGCGGATAAGGAAGGCTTCTTGCGTTCGCGTCGTTCATTGATCCAGATCATTGGTCGGGCGGCTCGGAACGCGCAAGGGAAAGTCATCATGTATGCGGATAAGATCACAGAGAGCATGGATGAGGCGATCAAGGAGACGGCGCGTAGACGTAAGATCCAAATGGAGTATAATGAGCGTCATCATATCACACCAAAGACGATCATCAAGCCGATCCATGATGTCGTTCGTTCGAAAGAGACGAAGGAAGTTACGCGGAAATATTTAGCGAAGAAGAAGATCAGCAAGAAAGATAAAGAGAAGATGCTGGAAAATTTGCGGAAGGAAATGAAAGAGGCCGCCAAAGAGCTCGATTTCGAGCGGGCAGCCGAACTTCGTGATATGATCATCGAATTGGAAGGATAGTTATCCTTCCTTTTTTAGATTGCTTGTTGTCCATTGGATCGGTTGGATATGGTGGGTTTCTAAGAAAGCGTTAGCTTTTTGAAAGCAGTTGGAGCCAAAAAAGCCGCGGGAAGCCGATAAAGGAGAGGGGTGGGCGGATTCGAGAACGAGGTGTTCTGGATTGGTGAGCATCTTCTTCAAGGAGCGGGCTTTGTTGCCCCATAAAATAAAGACGATGGGTCGATCTTGGGCGTTGAGCGCTTCTAGGAGGGTGTTGGTGAAGCGTTCCCAGCCTTTGTTTTGGTGGGAGAGCGGTTTGCCTCGTTGCACGCTCATGATCGGATTGAGCAAAAGAACGCCTTGTCTTGCCCAATCTCTTAGATCGCCGCTTCGAAGGATCGGGATGTGGTATTCACTTTCCAATTCTTTGTAGATGTTTTTTAAAGAGGGCGGGATCGGCTGGTCCGGATTGACGGAGAAGGCGAGTCCGTGTGCCTGGTTCGGTCCGTGATAGGGGTCTTGGCCTAGGATCACGACTTTTACTTTGGAAAGGGGTGTCAGGCGCAGGGCGGAAAACACTTGCTCTTTGGGTGGATAGATCGTTTTAGTGGCGTATTCTTGTTGGAGAAAGCGAAACAAATCTTGCATATAGGGCTTGGAAAACTCTTGTTGATAGAGAGGATCCCAATCGTTGTTCATCATCGACATCATATACCTCTTTTCGTTGGAATTCTTTCTTTAATCATATAGAATGGAGCCATGGTAATTCAAGATAAGATCAAGTATATAGAAGCAAAAAGAGGAAGAAACCATCCTTTGTTCATGTTTAGAAATTGGCTCGATGAAAAAGTGCCGTCGCATCGTGAGCTTAAGCTCATTCAGGTGGGGGGCACGAATGGCAAGGGGAGCACGTGTCAGTGGCTAAACTTGTTTTTGCGAAAGGAAGGTTTTCGTACGGGGATGTTTACGAGTCCGCATCTTGTCTCGCATTTGGAAAGGATCCAAGTGGATGGAAGCTGGATCAAGGCGAGCGAATGGGAGCGGATCTATGATCGGTATATCGATTTTTTTGAGGAAGAGCAGCTGACGATGTTTGAGATCGATTTGTTTATGGCGATCGTTTATTTTGTTGAGCAAAAGGTCGATTATGGCATCATCGAGGTGGGAATGGGTGGTCGTTTGGATGCGACGACGGCTTTAGATTATATTGCGACATTGATCACGAATGTGGGGATGGATCATACAGAGTATTTAGGGACGACGCTTTCTCAGATCGCAAAAGAGAAGGCGGGGATCTTTAAAGAGAGCACGTTAGCGATCGCCTACGATACGACGTGTTTTTCCGTTATGGAGGAGGAGGCTTTTCGGAAGCGGACTTCTTTATTGGTGGCTGACTATGATCTTTCGAATTTGGATACGAGCGCATTGCCGGCGTATCAAAGGGAAAATCTTGTACTGGCTTTAAGTTGTTTGCGGCAGCTTAAACTTTTGAAGCCGTATTCTATTCAGAGCGTGATCGACTCATTTTCTTGGCTAGGACGGTGCACGGTGCTTAGAAAGGATCCTTTGGTGCTTTTGGATGGGGCTCACAATATGCCTGGGATCGAGGCGCTCATTCGTTCGCTCTCTTCTTTTGAGGGCGTGATCTATTTTTCGGTTCTTAAGGAAAAAGAGTCGGATAAGATGATCAAGCGGGTCTTGAAATGGAATTCGAATGTGGTTCTTGTTCGTTTTGAGGAGGAGCGGCTCGCGGATTTGGATGTGCTGCATGCGCATTATCGGATCCCGACGATCGATTTTGAGGATATGATCGATCGTTTAAAAGGAGCGAAAACGAGTGCTTTGATTTGTGGCTCGTTGTATTTTGTTGGGGAAGTTCTAGCGCATCGGGACCAGATCGTTTCCTAATCGCTTCGCTTTACACCTTCCTCGTTTTTTTCATAATATAGAAAAAATGAGGAGAGAGAGCATGGCTGGATTTAAACGCTTAAAGGCATCTTTGCAAGAAAAAAAAGACACAAATTTATTGTTTGCGCTGGTTCAGCGGTATTTGAACAACAATATTGGCACGAAGTCGGCGGCGATGGCGTATTATCTTGTTTTTACGCTTTTTCCTTTGATGATCGTTCTTGGCAACGTATTGGCATTGTTTCATATCAATGTGGATACGCTCACGAGTTTTTTGAAGCCGCTCATGCCTATGGATACGATTCAATTGTTGGCGAGCTACATCAGTTATGTGAATGAATCGTTCAGTCCGGTTTTTTTGTCGTTTGCGATCATTTTTTCGATTTATTTTCCATATCGGGCGATCAAAGATTTAATGGAGGATGTTCGTGCGGCGTATGGGCTTGGCAAGCGCGCTTCTTTTTTGTCTTCGTTATGGCGCGAGCTTGTATGTACGTTCCTGATTCCATTGAGCTTGTTGTTGTCGTTTTTATTGGTGGTGCTTGGTGAAAATGTCATTCGTTTCTTTTTGGGCTTTTTCCCGGCTGATTTTTTTCATATTTCGGATTTGATCTTGCATTTGTGGCAATATTTACGGTTCGTGGCGGCCGCTTTATTGATGGGGGCTTCTTTAGGTGTCTTGTATCAATTGAGTTTAGATCAGAGGGTGCGGTTCAAAAAGGTCGTGCCAGGGATCGCGTTTGCGATCTTAGTATGGATCGTCATGTGTATTGGGTTTTCGTTTTATGTGGAAAACTTCGCCCATTATTCTGTGATCTATGGGGCGCTTGGTGGCTTTATCGTTTTGCTGTTGTGGTTGTATTGGACAAGCTTGATCTTCATTATGGGTGGCGAGTTCAATGCGGCGATCGATAAGAAGCGTCAGATCGAGACATGCGAAAAACAGGAATAGGAAAGAAAAGGTTCTAAGCGATGAACCTTTTTTACGTTATAATGAAAATAAAATATTATAGAGAAAGGACTTGCTTATGTTTTATGAAAAACAATCGATTGAAGAGCAAAAAGAATATAAAAGGATCTTAAGGCAGATCGGGTCGATCTCAAATTTGTTTTCTGAAAGTGATTCTCCGGCGCTTTATTATAGAGCGCATGAAAATGCGTTTTGTAAATATTTTAAAGCCGATAATTTGGCTCGACATGATTGTTCTGCGGATGCCGTCAAAAATAGAATCGGAATTGGACTGAAGACTTGGGTAGGGAGCAATGTTCAAAAAGTCGCCGAGTTTGGTAAGCTTAGGGGCGAATTGGAAGGATTGCAAGGTCTCGATTTAGTTCGAAAGGTTTCGGAATTTAGAAATAGCCGAATCATCACAACGATGAATCTATATGGAATCGAAGAAATGATCTATCATGTCGTGATCAGAAAACCTAATAAGATGGAAATCTTGGAATGCGATTTTCCGTTGATCGATATTGAGAATATTCGCTTAATTACTAAAAAGCATGGCTCGAATACGACATATTTTACAGATGGAAAAAATACGTATATGTTCAATATGGCGAAAACAACATTGTATAAAGATTTTTCTGATCTTCAAAAAATGGATGAGTTCACCGTTAATATTTTAGAAGATCCTTATGATGAATTAATGAGGATCGGAGCTTCTGAACAGAATCAAGCGGAGTTTGCAGGAAATACAAAACCAATGGAAAATTCAACATACAGAGAATTAGCTTTGCGTCTTTATACCGAAACGAAAAATGGACCGAAAGTGGAATTGAAAAGTGGTTTGAATCAATGGAATGCGGCTGGTAGAGTTCGGCATCCAGATGAAGTGTATATTCCATTTAATAAAAAAGATCGAGAACGTCCAGAAAATAAAGATTTTTTTCCTCCTAGGGATCAACCATTTGATTTGAAGCTGCCTGATGGCCAGCACATTTCCGCTAAGGTTTGCCAAGAGAACGGAAAGGCAATTATGTCGAATCCGAATAAAGTGCTCGGAAAGTGGCTTTTACGGGATGTTTTGCAGCTTCCGGAAGGAATGTTGATTACATATAATTTGTTGCAAGAAAAAGGGTTTGATACAGTTTTGTTTACGAAATATGATTCTTCACATTATGGGATCGATTTTGTAGATTCGGATGTTTATCGTTCGATGTATGAAAAGGAATAAAAATTTCCATTTGTGGGACCATTTTTCTTTGTTTTGTCGTATTTAAATAGAGATAAAGAAAAAGGAGTACTCTATGTGGAATGAATTGAATGATGAGAAAAAAGAACAGTATAAGAGATATATTTTAGGATTTGCATCACTTACAGAATGCTTTAAGCAAAAGAAAGACGAGAGTCAAACCACGATTCCGATGGTCCATTCAAAATACCAAGAAAAAGCTTTTCAAAGAGCGTTCGACGCAACTTGTGAAGATGTGGGGAATACATCTTATGATGCCTCTTTGTTTCAACAGGTATCGAATGATTCGGAAATCCGTTATTTAATTGGAATAAAAACGTTTCAATATAAGCTAGGAGAGAGTTTTCAAAAGATCGCTCAATTCAAGAAAAATCATGGCGACTGGATCGATCGACTCGAGCAGATTCGAAAAAGCGAGAATTTGAAAGAGAGAAGAGATCTTCAAAAATCAATCGCAGAAGATGTTTCCAGACTTAGAAATTTAAGAATCGATTCTTCAAGAGAAAATTTGAAGGGATTTAATTTTGATCCAAAGGATAGTATAAAAGAGGTTTATCATATTTTATCGCCTCTTTTTGATGAAAAAGAGGGTCCGATCATCAAAGTTGGAGAAAAGAATTTGGAAAAAATCGATATTCAGAAGATTATGATTTTAGAGGAAGAAAAACAAAAGGTGGAGAATTTTGTTTTCGGCGATGGAAAAAATGTTTATAAATTTACGAGTGCAGATTCTCAATTGTGGATGAAGTTTAAGGATATACAAGAAATGACAGGAATTATTGATTGGAGCGTTCAATATGTTGAAGATCCTTTTAAGGTGTTCGAGACTTTAGGATCGAAGAAGGATGATCAAGTGATCGAATCGCATTCTTGGAGAATCGGAAAAAACGGGAAAATAGAACGATATTCTGGGTTCAATGCATTCAATGCAGTGTCTTCCAAGAATCCAAAACAACTTGAAAAAAAGCTTCTAAAGCTTAAAGAAAAGTATAGAGGAAAAATTGATGACTCTTTCTTTGATCGCTTGGATAGATATGTCAAAATGGGGAACAGCGAAAAGGAAAGGCCAAAGAAAGAGGAAGAGAGAAATCGTATTCTTGAAAATGTTGAACAAATCGGAAACGCGGACTTTCTTCGTGAGGTTCGTAAATTGATTTGCAGAGATCCAAATGAGATGTATATTGGGATACCAAAAGCTAAAAAATTCCATAAATTATATCCGGATTTTTTTGTTCCGGATCTCGGAAATAAGATCATAACCGGAGCCGATAAGAAAAATAGAAAAAAACAATCTTTTCGAATTGTTTTTGAACCGTCTAAAGACATAATTGAAGCTTATCTCACACAAGATAGTGGAAAAGCAGTCGAATCAGTGGCTCGACAAACGGATCTAGGAGAATGGATCCTGCGAAAAGTGTTTCAGCTCAAAGAGTATGAAGTGCTGACGCATGAACGATTGGATGAATTAGGAATCAATGGGATCCGGGTCCAAAAATACAAAGGATCGAATTCTATTCATCTTCATTTTATTTGGATCGATGATGATCATCTGCCTGATGATTATTGGGGATAAAAAAACGACAAGTCTATTTTGTTTAGACTTGTCATTTTTTTTATAGTACTTTTAGAATTTGTTCCGCGATCCTTTGGATAACAGTAACGGATACGGAATTCCCAGCTTGTTTATACAAAGCGCTTTTTGCCATCTTTGGCGGCAGGTTAAAGTTGTCCGGAAAGCCTTGAAGCTTAAAACATTCATTCGGGGTAAGCTTGCGGATTCCATGATCTGTTTTGATCAAGGGAACATTATGACCGCCTGTACCCATATTGGCTGTCAAAGTAGGGCACACTCCTGTTTTGTTTTCACGAACGTAGACTCTCCGCCATTGGTAGACTGTATCTTGCGATTTCATCTCTTCCGCAAGTTCTTCGTAATGAGAAAACTTTTCTGGAGTGTAATAGTAGAGTGGGTCTTCCATGCTCGAAAAGTTTAAAACGGAATGAAGCGTATTGGTCAGCTCTAATTTTTCAGGAAAGTGGAAAAGGTCAAATTTATCTTGATCTTTGAACGCCACGATATATATTCGTTCTCGGTTTTGAGGGACATTCCCATAGTCCATCGAATTCAAAACTTGATATTTAACATGATAGCCTAGATCTTCTAAAGTTTCTTTGATGATCCTAAAAGTATTTCCGTTATCGTGCCCTTGGAGATTTTTGACATTTTCCAAAAAGATAACTTCTGGATTTGTTTTTTCGGCGATTCGAATAATTTCAAAGAATAGATCGCCTCTTCCTTTTTTGTCGTCGAATCCTTCTCTATAACCGGCTACAGAAAATGCTTGGCAAGGGAATCCGGCTAGAATCATATTTACCTTTTTTCCGTTAAATAGATCGATTCCGTTTTGGATATCGTCGGCAACTTCGCGCACATCGCGATGATCTACTTTTAAATCAAAATTAGATTCATATGTTTCTACGGCTTTGGCATCAATCTCATTTGCGTAAATTGTTGGAAAACCTGCATTTTTGAATCCTAATTCGATCCCACCAACCCCAGCAAATAAAGAGATGCAGTTGTATTGGGAGGCTTTTTTCAAATCGCTTTTTGCATTTAATGCTTGAACATCTTTGTTTTCTCTTGATGGGGTTCTATCGTTATGAGAATTTGATTTTGAATGTTTTCCATCCGTTGAATGATTTAAATACAAATTTTCCATTTCGAGACCTCTTTCTAATGGATAAATAGTAACGAAAATGTTCAAAAAAGGCAATCTAATTATGGATAATTTAGTTAAACAGTCCATTATTTTTGTGATCTATAAATTAAATAAGATTGCTTTCTTGTTTTGTTGTTTGAGAAAAATGGAGTATCATTAAATTATGGAAACTGCTGAGCAAATTTCTGCTCGAATGAAAAAGCAGAAAGCAAAAAAAACAAAAGCAGAAGTCTTATTGGCCAAAGCTCTATGGCATAGAGGAATCCGATATCGACTGAATTATAAGAAACTTTCTGGATCGCCAGATATCGCAATCACTAAATATCAGATTGCTATTTTCATCGATGGCGAATTTTGGCATGGGAAAGATTTTGAACGGACCAAGAAAAGTATTAAGTCCAATCAAGAATATTGGATTCCTAAAATTTTAGGAAATATGGCTAGAGATCGAAAGAATCAAGCGCTTCTTCAACGGGAAGGGTGGATTGTTTTGCGATTTTGGAGTCGCGAAGTAGAAAAAGATGTGGATCATTGCGTTGAAGAAATATTGGATTTTGCAGAACATCAAAAAGAAGGAAGTACTCATTATTGTAAATAATCCATAAAAAATATTGGCTTTTAGCAATTTTTTTTATTATATACTGTATAATGGTAATATTTAGAAATGAGGATGCATGGAAGTAAGTTATAAAAAACTTTGGAAAATATTGATAGATAAAGAGTTGAAAAAATATCAATTACGTGAATTAGCTCATATCAGTAGCAATACGATGGCAAAATTAGGAAAAAACGAACCAGTAAATATGAGCATTTTGTTAAAAATTTGTGAAGTTCTTAATTGTGATATTGGGGATATTTGTGAATTCTACGTTAAACAGTAATGTGACCACATTCAGGGGTTAGAATTAATTTTTATCAGAGTAATTTTTGTTAAATTTTTATAAACCAATTAGAAAACAATTGATAGTTATAGATTCACAAGATGAGAGGTTTAAAACTATGCAAAAATATAAATCAATTGATTTGTTCGCTGGAATTGGGGGTATACGGTTAGGGTTTGATCGCGCATTTGGAGAAAATATAAGTACTGTATTTATTAGCGAATGGGATGAACAAGCAAAAAAAACTTATGCTTCTAATTTTAAGGATAACTTTGAAATTGCAGGGGATATAACAAAAATAAATGAGGAGATGATACCACAATTTGATATCTGTTTAGCAGGATTTCCTTGTCAGCCTTTCAGTATAGCTGGAAACAAACAAGGTTTTAATGATAGCTACAAGGGATTATGTCGAGGGACTTTGTTTCAAGATGTAGCGCGTATTTGCGAGTATCATAAGCCAAAAGTTATTTTTTGTGAAAATGTAAAGGGACTTGTCTCTCATGATAGGGGAAGAACTTTTAAAATAATATGTAAAGCATTTGAGGAAATCGGATATAAAGTGTTTTATAAAGTTCTAAATAGTAAAGATTTTGGTGTTCCACAGAATAGAGAACGTATTTATATCGTAGCTTTTAGAAACGATATATCTCCTAACACATTTGATTTTCCAAATCCGACAAATGATAAAGTTCGAATTAGGGATATTATAGAAAAAGAACCTGTTCCAGCCAAATATTATCTCAGCGATGTATATTTGAATACTTTAGTCAAGCATAAAAAGCGTCATGCTTCTAAAGGAAATGGGTTTGGGTATGAAATTCGAGAATGGGATGGAATTGCAGGAACTTTAGTATGTGGAGGCATGGGACGAGAAAGAAATCTTTTAGTAGATAAACGACAGAAGAATTTGAAACCTACGACCCATATAAAAGGTGAAATTAATAAAGACGGTGTTAGAAAAATGACCCCTAGAGAATGGGCTAGATTACAGGGTTTCCCAGATTCGTTTAAATTTGTCGTGGCGGATGTACATTTATATAGACAATTTGGAAATAGCGTTACAGTTAATGTTATAGAAGAAATTGCGAAGAAAATTAAGAAGGTTTTAATAGAAAATGAGGATAAAGATATGAATAAACTTTCAGGGAACAAAGGAGAATGGAGTGAAATTTATGCATTCTTGCGTCTATTGGAGACAGGTAAACTATATGCTGCAGATAGTGAATTAAATGTGCTTGATAATACTTTTTTTAATATTATCGAAATAATTCGTTCTGATAAACGTGCAAATCTAGAATTTAAAATTAATAGAGAAGAGGAGACAATTTCGGTTTTAGATGGTAATGACAAAAAATTAATATTAAAACGACCGCGTGCTGTGTTTCAAGAAATGGCTGATAAATTGTATGAATATATTGTTAATCAGACTGTGCCATCGAAAGAATTGATAGATATTCAAGAGTTTTTAGAGTTATTAAATATAGGATCTTTAAAGGCTAAAAGTACTGATAAAGCTGATATTCGTCTTAAGATTCACGATATCAACTCGGGTTATGAAAAAGTACAGGGATTTAGTATAAAATCACAATTGGGAAACCCCTCCACATTAGTAAATGCAGGAAAAACTACAAACTTTATATATGAAATTTCAGGAAATATTGACGATAAACTTATGGAAAAGTTTAATGAATCTGGTATAAAAAAAATTAAAGATAAAATTATAAATTTTTTGCTAAGTAGTAATTGCTCCATTCGATTTATGAAAATGCAAAATGAAATATTTGAGAATAATTTAAAATTAATCGACAGTGATTTACCTGAAATATGTGCTTATATGATTCTTGAATATTATAAAAATGGCACCGCTTTAATAAAAAAATCAATCGACGTTTTAAAAGAAGAAAATCCGCTTCATTATGATCTGTCTTATAATCATCCTTATTACGAGTATAAAATTAAAAGATTTCTCTCTGACTGTGCATTAGGTCTCTATCCTTCGAAAATATGGGACGGGACAGCAGACGCAACAGGAGGGTACATTATAGTTAGTAAAGAAGGCAATGTTCTTTGCTATCATTTGTTTAATAGAAATGAATTTGAAAATTATTTAATTAATAATTCTAGATTTGAAACAGGAAGTACTCATAGACATGATTTTGGTAAAATATACAAAGAGAACGGAAAGTATTTTATGAAGTTAAATCTTCAAATACGTTTTATAAAATGATTTATTTTTTGATATATGAAGAATATATTGAAACGGGATAGATTATGTATAATTTTTTTTAGGTTTAGATGAACATTTGCTATTATCGATGATCTATCATACCTATACTTTATTCTTAGACCTTAGTAGGATTTTAATATAAAGAAGAAGAGCTTACCAAACTTGTTTGCCAAATGTCCCGCATCGAGATGGATACCCTTTACCAAAAATAAGATTCATATTAAGTGAATAAAGATGAAGCCGCTAGGATGTAACGATTAAAAAAGAAAGGGTAACCAAATAATTTAGGGGTTTCTCAAAATATTTTGGGGTCACTTTTGGGGTCTGATGAACGAATGTAAAAAAAGAATTTGCCCCCAAAAGTCCCACAAAAAGGAAGAATATCATTCAGTATGAAGATATTGCTTCCTTTTTCTTTTTATGCTATTTGGTTTTATTTTTTCTTATTGTAGCTGCTTCCTCTCTTTTTCTTCGTCTTTTCGCTCAGGCTTTTCGTATGGATCTGTTCAGATGTTTTTGGAATCCCCAAGATGGGTGGATTTTTTCTCTCTGCCCAAAGGATGCGGTTGCGTGTATAATCGAAATTGGAGGTTCCTCTGGCATTCCTCTTGTAGTCTTTGGGTTTTCTGTTGAATGATTCCATAGGGCCGTTCGAGAGCCGTGCATAGTAGGTTTCAAGATCCTTTGATCCTTTTCTTGAAACTTCGGCTACTGTAAAAGAAAGTGCGATTTCTTTTGATATAATTGAAACATGGATACCAAAGAAAAGATCAGCTACACGCCTCTAGAAAAGATCAAAAAAAGCCACTTTCAAAGATCACGATCCAAGAGATCGCAAAAGAAGCCCAAGTCTCTAAACAAACTTTTTATAATTATTTTGAAGATAAGGAAGCTCTCATCCAATATATCTATGTCCACTTCATCATTCCTGACTTTGATGAGACAGTTTTTCCAGTTTCTTTTTTCCAAAGCTATCTACGATCGTTGAAGCGAATGAAAAAATATGGATCCTTTATGAAGCAAGCATTGATGATCGAAGGACAAAACAGTTTAAGATCGTATATTTCGTCCCATTGCGAAACGTTCGATCTAGCCTATCATCGATATTTGTATAGAAAAGAACTGAATGAAACGTTGCGCTTATCCACGATCTATCATGCCTCTGCCTCAAGCGCAATGACTTTTTCCTGGATCTTAGGAGAATTTCAAGGAAAAGAAGAAGAGCTTGCCAAACTTGTCTGCCAAATGAGACGTCTTGGAATGGATGCTCTTTGTCAAAAACAAGATCCGTATCAAGTGGACAATTGATCAAAACAACAAAAAGACGAGGGAAGAAGATGAAAAAACTAGAGAGAAGCCAACAAGGGCAAGCGATCGCACCGACTTCGATCGCGATCAAAAAAGAAGCATTTGACAACCATCAAGAAACAGTGATCTATTGGCTAGGAGGAGGAGCAGCCATGATCAATTCGCATGGAACGAATCTTTTGATCGATCCAGTACTCGAAGGATTTGACCTTCCGCTGCTCATAGAAAATCCGTTGCCGATCGAAGAGGTTGGAAAAGTCGATGGCGTTTTGATCACCCATATTGACAATGATCATTTTTCAAGACCGACACTCAAAGATATTCGTGAGCAGACTCTTTCCTATCATGCGCCTCATTATGTCGCTGAGCAAATGCAAAAGGAAGGACTTCCAGGCACAGGACACGATATTTACGACACGTTTTCAATAGGAACGATGAAGATCCGCCTAACACCCGCTTGCCACAATTGGCAGAACGGTTCTTCCAAATACAATTTCCGATATTGGAAGGAAGAGGATTATTGTGGCTATTGGATCGACACGCAAGATGGCTCGATTTGGATGCCGGGCGATTCGAAACTGCTTCATTCTCAATTGCATATGCCAGATCCCGATGTGATTTTGTTCGATTTTGCGGATAATGATTGGCATATTACTTTAGAAGGGGCAATCCAGCTTGCCAATACTTATCCGAAAGCAGAGTTGATCTGTATTCATTGGGGAACTATGGATGCCCCAGAAATGACGCCATTCAATGGAGATCCAGAAATTTTGAAAGAGCGGATCCAAAACCCAGAACGGCTTCATATTCTTGCGCCTGGTGAAAAATTTGTTTTGATAAAAAAGAAAGACTGCTGAGCGATCAGCAGCCTTTTTTACAGCTTGAGTTGCGGTTTGATGCGCGCGCACATCCGCAATAAAAGATAGAGCATGGTGCAGTCGATCGGGAACATAATCACATTTTTTAATAAGCGAGCCCCCACTAAAACAAAGAAGCTATCGCCATACATGATCGACATCCATAATGAGTTCAAAAATAAGTAGTTGATCAAAACGACGAGCAATCTTGCGACGAGCACTCTCCACACCTTGACAGGCTGTTCGTAAAAGAACGAGGAAAAAATAAAAGCAAGCAAGATGGCATTGAGCGCATAACCAGGAAAATACGGACCATCAGGATGCATCGCATAACCGATAAAATCCATGATCACCCCAGCAATCATATTCGGATAAGGTCCATAAAAATAACAGCTTGCGGCTGTGGCTAAAAAGCCAAAAGTGATTCGCAACGTGGGCGCTAGGTAAATGTTGAACATGTCGAGAATGACTTCAAGAGCACAGAACATGGCGACCCCCACGATCACTTTCGTGTTGGTGATGGCGCGAGCATTGTCTTTCAACATAACAAAGTATTGATGCATAAAAAACCTCCTTTCCCTCGTGCAAAGAAAAAAGAGGTCGTATTTCTTATTTCTTGGCAACAGCGGGATGCAGAAAACCAATCGCAAGTTTCGTTTCCTTTTCGTTTTAGAACCAACTCCCCGTGTTCTAAACACTTAACGCTTGTTTTCTTACTCTGCTACGACCCTTAGTATAAGCCGATTTTTTGATTTGTAAACCACAAAAATTCCACAATCTGGAAAACGTTTTCTTTTTTAGAAATATGCTAAAAAGTTCACAATCTTACATATAGAAAAATTGAAATATCTATTCTATACTACAAATGAAAAGAGGAATAATTTGTATGATAATTGATAAATTAGAAGATAAAGTCCGCGGTAGAGGGACTAAGATCGTCTTTACAGAAGGTTGGGATCCTCGTGTTCAAAAAGCTGTCATTGAATTGAAAAAAAATGACGTCGTAGAACCGATCCTTTTAGGAGAAAAGGAAGAAATCGAAAGTTGCGCGAAAGAAAATGGATTCGACTTGACAGGGATCCAAATGCTTTCTCCTTCCGATTTCCCAGATATGGATGCGATGGCTTTGAAAATGGTCGAGCTCCGTCGTGGTAAATTGGATATGGCTCGTTGCCGCAAAGCATTGGAGAGCACGAACTACTTTGGAACGATGCTCGTTCAAATGGGCTATGCGGATGGCTTGCTCGGTGGTGCGACATATTCGACAGCCGATACGGTGCGTCCAGCGCTTCAATTAGTCAAAGCAGCTCCAGGAAACGCGCTAGTATCTTCTTCGTTCTTGCTAGTCAAAGGGGATGAAGAATACGTGATGGGCGATTGCTCCATCAACATCAATCCAAATGCGGATGATCTTGTTGAGATTACGATGCAGACGGCATTTACTGCTCGCCAATTTGGTTTGGAACCAAAAGTCGCGCTCCTTTCGTATTCGACGATGGGTTCTGCAAAAGGGGATTGTGTAGCGAAGATGGCCGAAGCCGCTGTTCGTTTGAAACGTATGCCGATCGATTTTGCTGTGGATGGAGAAATGCAGTTTGACTGTGCCGTATCTCCCGAAGTCGCAGAATTAAAAGCGCCACATTCGACCGTTGCCGGACATGCCAACACATTTATTTTCCCAAATCTTTCCAGCGGAAATATTGGATATAAGATTGCTGCCCGCCTAGGCGGATGGGAAGCGATCGGACCTGTTCTTCAAGGTTTGAACGCGCCGATCAATGACTTGTCGCGAGGATGCACTTGGGAAGAGATCTACAAGATGGCAATCGTAACGGCTGCCCAAAAATCATTAGGAATCTAAGGAATTAAGAAGAAGGATGCCTCTTCTTCTTTTTTTGTGGTATATTGTTTGCATGATGGAACAGAAAGAAAAATTTCCCTATGAGATCGAGGATGGCGCGATCATGGATTTTGTCGATGGCAAATTCATGTTTGTCTTAAAAGATCACGCGTGGTCCGAGGAAGAAATCAAGATGCTTAAGAAAGTCAGGATCGCTTTTTGTTTTACGAACGATCTAGCGATTTTCGTTTTAGAGGGTGGCGACATCGACTCGAGCGATTTTTACTTCAACATCCAAGAGTGCGATGAAAAAGATCGTTTGCTCAGTCAAGAGATCTTGCCAGTCGAAATGGTGCTGGTGGATCAAAACAACGAGATCTGCCTCAAAAAGTCGGGCGCTTTCTCAAAAGAAGAGAGCACAAAGATCAAAGACTTTTTGAAACGGCAAAGCGAGATCTCGTTTATGCCAGGAGAGTATGACGTCAATGTATCAGGTATGCAGGCGGCCTACGAACCCTATGAATTGCTGAAATATGAACAGTGTGCGATCACGATATAGGAGGATTTTATGAAAGCGGTAATTACAGTAGTCGGAAGCGATCGAGTGGGCATTTTAGCTATGATCGCCAATGCGTGCGCAAAATATGATGTAAATGTGTTAGATGTTTCGCAAACGATCGTCGATGGCATCTTTACGATGACGATGATCACCGATTGTTCAAAAGTCAAAGACTTTGGATCGTTTGCCTCTTTTATGGAAAAGCTTGGACAAGAAAATTCTTTGATCGTGCGCGTCATGAACCAAAATATCTTTGACGCGATGCATACGGTGTAAGCTATGCAGACACAACAAATCTTAGAGACGATCAAGATGATCGACGAAGACTATTTAGATATTCGCACGATCACGATCGGTATTTCTTTGTTGGATTGCATCGATCCGGACATCCATGCTTCTTGTCGAAAAGTCGAAGAAAAAATTTGCCGGATCGCCAAAGATCTCGTGCCTGTTGCCGAAGAGATCTCAAGAACGTATGGTATCCCGATCGTCAACAAACGCGTATCTGTGACGCCGATCTCGCTTTTGTGTTCCGCTACGCAAGGAGATCCGATCGAATATGCTCTGACATTAGAACGTTGCGCACAAAAGTTAGGTGTCGATTTTATTGGCGGTTATTCGGCATTGGTGCAAAAAGGATATACAGAAGGGGATCGGCGCTTGATTCGTTCGATCCCGCAAGCCCTCAAACAAACGAGTCATGTATGCTCGAGCGTCAATATCGGTTCGACCAAAGCAGGCATCAACATGAATGCGGTCAAAGAAATGGGCCAGATCATCCGTGATTGTGCTGAGCTTACAAAAGATGATAATTGTCTTGGGGCCGCAAAGCTGGTCGTTTTCTGCAATGCCCCAGAAGATAATCCATTTATGGCGGGTGCTTTTCATGGAGTTGGAGAAGCGGATTGTGTGATCAATGTCGGTGTCTCTGGTCCAGGAGTTGTGCGTGCAGCGCTTGCGAAAGCTCCAAAAACAGCGCCAATGGATGAGTTGGCGGATCTGATCAAGCGGACCGCGTTCAAGATCACTCGAATGGGTCAAATGGTTGGCGTCTTAGCCAGCGAAAAACTAGGGATCCCTTTTGGGATCGTGGATCTTTCTTTAGCGCCTACTCCAGCTATTGGGGATTCAGTAGCCCACATTTTAGAAGAGATGGGACTCTCGACATGTGGAGCCTATGGAACGACCGCTTGTTTGGCGATGCTCAATGACGCGGTAAAAAAAGGCGGCGTCATGGCTACAAGTCATGTAGGTGGTCTTTCAGGTGCGTTCATTCCCGTTTCAGAGGATGCAGGTATGATCGATGCGGCTCGTTCTGGTGTTCTCAATCTTGAAAAGCTGGAAGCGATGACGGCTGTCTGCTCGGTCGGTCTTGATATGATCATCATTCCAGGCGATACTCCGGCCTCGATCATTTCTGGTATCATTGCCGATGAAGCGGCGATCGGTATGGTCAACTCGAAAACAACGGCGGTCCGTTTGATTCCGGCTGTCGGGAAAAAAGTGGGCGAAGAGCTCAACTTTGGCGGATTACTGGGCCATGGTCCGATCATGAAGGTCAATATGGCAAGCAATGAAATCATGATCGATCGTGGCGGCCGGATCCCAGCACCTCTGCAGTCTTTGAAAAACTAAATTTAAGGTTTACATTCCAAACACATCTGTTTATAATGTTTCCATAAAACAAAGAAAAGAAGTAGTACAGGCGGAGCGGTTGTTAGAGAAGTGACGGTTGGTGCAAGTCATTGAACTTTACGTTTGGAACGTGTCTTGGAGTTGCATAGTCGATGGATACGGAGGCTATGATCGTGAATTCGCGTTAAGAATGAGATGTCATCCATATCGAGTGGATGGAAGTTTGGTGGTACCGCGTAATGTTTACGTCCTTTCGTTTCGAGGGGACGTTTTTTTGTGCCTGTATCGCAGAAAAGGAGAAGGAATATGAATAAACTTTTAAAAATTGGTGCTGCGGCCATGCTTGCCGCTGCAACTTTAGTGGGATGCTCATCTTCGAAAAGCTCAGAAGGATCGGAAGAAAAACCGCAAGAGATCTTGATCGGTATTTCTCCAGACTATATGCCTTATGAAGGTTTGGATGAAGATGGAAAACTCGAAGGATTCGATATCGACATGACCAAATGGTTGTTCGATTATATGAACGAGAATGGTCACAATTACTCGTATGAGTTTAAGGAGCTTTCGTTCGATACGATCATTACGGCCCTTCAATCTGACCAGATCGATCTAGGAATTTCTGGTTTCACATACGATGAGGAACGGGAAGGCTTGTTCTCCGATTCTTATTATGATTCTGCACAAGTCATGGTCGTCAATGCGGATTCCGATATTCAATCATCGAAAGATCTGAACGGAAAACTTGTCGGCGCTCAGCAAGGCGCGACAGGCGAGGATGTGGCCAACGATATTGAGGGAGCTGAAGTCCAAGCGATGCAAGATGTAAAAGTATTGATGGAATCTTTAAAAGCAAAAGGTTTGGATGCGGTCGTGATCGACCAAGCGGTTGCGGACAATTATGCGGCCAATGGCGAATATAAAGTATTGGATGAAAAGCTTCTGGATGAAGAGAATATCATCTATACGACAGAGAAGCACAAAGACTTATTGGATGACATCAATAAAGCAATCGAAGCATTCAAAGCGAGCGATGATTATCAAACACTCGTAAAGAAGTGGTTTGGCGCTTCTGGAGAAGTCAGTGAATAAGGTTTTCTCCCCCGAAAATATTGAATTTTTGCTCAAAGGTGCCGGCGTAAGTATTGCGCTGGCCTTTGGTGCTTTAGTGATCGGGGCACTGATCGGTGTGATCGTGGCGGCCGGTAAATTATCGAAAGTCAAGATCTTGAATTGGTTGTCGAATATATATGTAGAACTTTTTCGCGGAACGCCAATGCTGTTGCAGATCCTCTTCTTTTATTTAGGAGTTCCTGTCCTTATTTCGATGGTTACAGGAGCTAGAGTTCGAATGAATGTCTATGTGGTCGCGCTTGTCGCCCTTTCTTTGAATTCGGGCGCCTATCAAACGGAATTGATCCGTTCAGGGATCCAAGGCGTGGATAAAGGACAATGGGAAGCATGTGAAACGTTAGGGATTTCCTATTGGACGATGATGAAAGAAGTCATCTTGCCACAAGCGTTCAAACGCATCGTGCCGCCATTGGTTTCAGAGTTCATCACGCTGATCAAAGATTCGTCTTTAGCATCCGTGATCGGAACCGGAGAGTTGATGTATCGAACACAAGCGTTAGGGGCCCGCTATTACAACTATTTATATCCGCTGTTGATAGCGACAGTATTTTATTTAGTGATGACACTTTGTGTATCTTGGGTCGGCAAGAAAATAGAAAAGAGGTTAGCGGTCAGTGATTAGAGCAGAACATATTTCAAAAAACTTTGGGAAGCTGCATGCCCTCAATGACGTATCCCTCAATGTAGAAAAAGGAGAAGTTGTTTGTTTGATCGGACCTTCTGGTTCGGGAAAATCAACGTTTTTACGTTGTATCCATGGCCTTGAGATCCCGGATTCGGGAAGTCGATATTTGGATGGCGAATTGATGGATCCAAACGACAAGAAAAAATACAGCGAACAAAGAGAACGGATGGGGTTTGTGTTCCAGCATTTTAATTTATTTCCAAATAAGACGGTGTTGGACAATTGTACTTTAGCGCAGCAGGCGGTATTAAAACGAACAAAAGAAGAAGCCGAACAAGTGGCTTTAGAGTATTTAAAAAAGGTAGGTCTTCTTGATAAAAAGGATTCATATCCTAATGCGTTATCGGGAGGTCAAAAGCAGCGTGTGGCGATCGCGAGAGCCTTGTGCATGAATCCGGAAATCATGTTGTTCGATGAACCGACTTCAGCGCTTGATCCTGAAATGATCAAAGAGGTGCTCGAAGTCATGAAAGATCTCGCTTCGCAAGGGATGACGATGATCGTAGTGACTCACGAGATGGGGTTTGCCCGCAAAGTTGGAAGCAAAGTCGTATTCTTAGAGGCTGGAAAGGTGGTCGAAGAATCCGATTCCGAATCATTCTTTACGAACCCGAAAAGCGATCGTGCTAAAGACTTTTTAAGCAAGGTATTCTATGAATGAAGCTGAATGATTTTTATTGTGAACAATGGATGACGGCGTATGAGAAAGAGGCTGTCTACAATATGACGGATACTTCTTTTTCGGCGCTCTCTTTCCATGATCTCTTTGATTCAAAGAGTTTAGAGGAATTTGATCCTTTGCTGGATTATGGAGAGATCACAGGAGATCGAGGTTTGAAAAAGGAGATCGAGCGGCTATATACAACGAACGATCGCGCTTTGACCTTCTGTCATGGGGCTTTGGAAGGAAATGAACATGTCATGAGCACCCTTCTCGAGCCGGGGGATCATGTGATCGCTTTTCGGCCCGGCTATCAGCAATTTTATGAGTATCCGCGTTCGCTTGGCTGCACAGTGGATGTACTGGATTATGAAGAAGAAAATGGCTGGAAGCTTCCTTTTGATGCGATCGAGAACACGATTTGCGAAAAGACGAAGATGATCGTTTTGGCAAGTCCTGCCAATCCAACAGGAACGACGCTTACTTTAAAAGAATGGGAGCGGCTAGTCGAATTGTGTAAACCGCATTCTATTTATATATTGTGCGACGAAGTCTATCGTGGATTGATGCAGACCCCTTCTGTTTCTGATTTATATGCGTATGGGATCTCGACTGGCTCGTTGTCGAAAGTATATGCGTTGCCTGGTTTGCGTTTTGGTTGGGTCCGGGCTAAAGAGAGCGTGATCGATCAGATCAATGTTCGTCGTGATTATACATTTATTTCAACAGGACCTTTGGTCGATGGTCTTGCAGGAAGAGCGTTTCGTAAGAAAGAGTGGATCTTGAAACGAAATCGGGCGCTTCTTGAGGAAAATAGGAAGATCTTAGCACGATGGCTGGAACTGGATCCTCGTTTTTCGATCCAGATGTACGAAGAATCTCCGGTCGCGTTTTTGAAATATGATTTTGATTGGGATTCGGAATCGTTTTGTCGATGCGCTTTAAAGGAAGCGGGGATCTTTTTTGTGCCTGGGAGCTGTTTTGGTTTTGAACATCATGTGCGGCTTGGTTTAGGAAGAGAGAGCGATTCATTTCAAAAAGGCTTATATCAATTATCGCAATGGCTCGATGAAACGTTGAAAAAGACATAAATTATATGATATTATGTGTTTACAAGGGGTGTTGAGATGAAAAAGGGTTTCTTAATTTTGTGTGCTTTGTGCTTGTGTGGCTGTACACGGATCAACAAAGCGCCGTCTGCAGAAAAGGTAGAGAAAAAACAAGAAGAGGAATTGACTCAGCATACTTTGGAATGTATAAAGGATTCGGATTCGATGTCATTTGTTGCGGTGGGGGATATGCTTCAACAACAAACACAAGTGTTCTATATGACGTATGAGGATCTAGGAATCAACGAAGGATTGAACCACGATGATTTGCTGAAGGCGATCAACGAGAAGCTCGCTCAATCCTATGGTGCTTTACAAGGTGTGGATGTGGTGAGCTCACTGGAAGATAATCGAGTAAAAGTTACAGTGAGTGTCGACTACAACCAAGCAAATATTCAAGCTTTGATCGATGCGGGACTGCTTCATGAGGGTGAAGTGGAAACAAAATACGTGAGTTTAGGTAAAACGCAAAAGCAGTTGGAAGATGATGGGTTTGCATGTACAGTTCAATGATTGAAGCGGCTTGAATCACCGCTTTTTTTGAGATGTAAGGGGGTTCACGTTGCGATATTATATTTCTGATACACATTTTTGTCACCGGTCTTTATTGGATAAGATGGATGTCCGCGGATTTGAGTCGGTGGAAGAGATGAACGAGTACATGATCGATCAATGGAATCAAAAAGTCGGCAAGCGGGATGAGGTCGTGATCCTTGGCGATTTTTCATGGGGAAATGCGGAAGAGACGATGGATATCTTAAGGCGTCTGCATGGAAGAAAATTTTTGATTCGTGGAAACCATGATCATTTTTTGGATGATAAAGCGTTTGATCCTTCTTTATTTGGATGGGTCAAGGATTATGCGGAGCTGAACGATAATCGGCGTAAAGTTGTTTTGTCACATTATCCGATCGTTTTCTATAATGGGCAATATCGAAGAGATGAAAACGGAAATCCGAAAACGTATATGTTGCACGGTCATATTCATAATACCCAAGATCAAGTATATTTGAATGCTTTTAAAGACTATTTGAGCAAACAAAACCATATTTCGATCGGAGGAGGGCTTGAGAGCGTTCCTTGTCAAATCATCAATTGTTTTTGTGTGGATTCTGATTATGTGCCTATGACACTGGATGAATGGATCGAAATCGAAAAAACAAGAAGGCAAAAGGAAGTGTAGAAAGCACTTCGGATAAGGTGAGGGTATATGGAGAAATTGCAATCGAAGAAGGGCGGAAAGGCTCTTTATGTTCAAATCAAGGAGATTTACCGGGAAAAGATCTTAAATGGCGATTTGAAACATGGTGATAAGATCGAAAGTGAGATGGAGATCCAAAAGATGTTTGGTGTTTCGCGCATCACAGCGCGTCAAGCGATCCTTGACCTCGAAAAAGAAGGGATGGTCAATCGCGGGCGCGGGCGAGGAACGTTTGTAATCTGGAAGCCGGCGATCAAAGAAACACTTTCGGAAGTGAGAAGCTTCACCCACGAGATGGAGCTGCATGGCCGTGTTCCAGGAACGAGCAGCTACACGGTGAATCGAGAGATCATTGCAGAAAAGGCGGCAAAGATCTTTGGCCTCGATCCAAAAGAAGAAATGTATTGTTTCCGCAGAGTTCGTACGGCAGACGATATCAAGCTTGTCTATATGGTTTCGTATTTTCCGCTCGATACGGATCTTCCATTCAGCGAAGATAAAGAACAAGACCCAATGTTTGAAAAGTTTGATATCGTGAAAACCGGAAAGCCAAAGCGGGTCGAAGAAGAATTCAGCGCAGAGATTCCTAGCGATGAAGTTCGCGAATCTCTCAACATCCCCAAATCGCTGCCAGTATTGGCGCGCAAGCGTGTAACGTACGATAAAAATAATAATATTATCGAATACACGATCAGCTATTATCGAAGCGATCTTTATACTTATATGCATTCCACAGGCAAGATCGCGTATAATCATTAAATTTGTTGAAAGAATCGGATCCTAAACGGGTTCGATTTTTGTTTATAAAAAAATCGAAAATTTTTTCTATTTTTGCTTGCACGCCTAGGAAAGCTATGCTAATATAAGTGAGTACTTGAGGTAAGCAAGTCAGAAAGCTAAATGGCGCGTTGGAGAAACGGTTAACTCACATGCCTTTCACGCATGCATTCACGGGTTCGAATCCCGTACGCGTCACCATTTGTAAGTTCAGTCTTTAGGTAAAGCACCTAAAGGCTTTTTTCTTGTTGAATGTTACCAAAATGCTACTATTTTCCAAAAAATCAAAATAACGAATCCAAAACATCGATCGTATCTTTCTCGAAATCATTGATAAGATGCGCATAGATATTCAGCGTGGTCGTGGCTCGAATTATGGAGACGTTCAGGATGAATGCTGTACAGGTCCGCCGATCGTTCAGTTTGATCCGGTTCCATAAGAGGCTGAGGAGGATCCGCTGATGGGTGGCAGGGGGCAAGTTCTGGATTTAGCCAAAAAGGAAACAAGTATGGATCGCAATATAAAACATATTTCACTAAAGGGAACATAGCGTTTGTCTCTAAAGTATCTCGCCAGTCTGAGTCTCTGATGGAAACTATGACAAAAGGACGGATTTATGTGGTAGCCGGCGATCGTAAATTGCAGAAGATTGTCTATTTCGATTCAGATGGTAAACGAATTAAAGAGATCAATCTGGATCATGCCCATCTCGGAATGCGGCCCCATACGCACCATGGATATTGGCACAACGAGAATGATGGTCCTCGAGGAGCAACAGAACTATCACCGGAAGAATCGGAAATGGTTGCTAAGGTACGGAGATATTGGTATGCTTACTTAAAGAACAGAAAATAGTTCAGGCTGGCAGAACGCTGTGATGTATGGGTCTTTTGATCCACTGCGGAGCCATCGGTTCAATTCCGGTTGCCTGTTCTTACCAAAGAGAAGATTGTGATGTATAAAGCATATTTGCGGGAACCGCAAAAAGAAATCCTGAAAGCGGGTTCACTTCTTGATGGGATGAAGCGTCTTGAGAGATCAGGGCGCTTTTTTCGTGTCATCATATACCCGACTATTCGTGAAGGAAAGGAGGCGGCAGTGTGAGCGCCAAACCAAAATACACAAGCAAGGATTAGATCACTGGGCTGATCGACAATTATTTTGCGTTCTGCGAAGGCGAGGTCCTTCGCGATCAAGAAGGTGTGAGAGGCAGCAACTTTCAGTCTGCAGAACAATTTCAAATACTGGAAAAGGAAAGAAGACACTGGCGCGGCAGTGGTCAAGATCATTTGCGGTATCCCTCGTTTAGAGGATTAATGTTCTGTCAAACTTGAATGCTATCGAAGTTCTATGAATCATTGCACTTCATCGCTCTTATCGTACATAAGACCGGATTTTGAAATAAAAAAGCGAGAGCCCAACGCTCTCTAGAATCATTAAATCATCGCTTTGGTTCTTTGAAAGTGCGCTTCTTTCTCCTTAGCAATGATTCGATAGATCTCTTCTTTTGAATGATCATACAGCATATTGGCCCAATATCCCCATAATATATCTTCAAAACATTCAAATAAACGAATCTCTGGATCGATTGAAGACTCGATCCCATACCCTATATAAAATAGTTGGCGAGAACGCTCGTCTTCAATTTGGTTTTCAGAAAAGAAACTCGCAAGATCGAACCGAAAATCGTTCATGGCCGCATATTCATAATCGATCAAGTAGGAACGGCAATTCGAAAAGAGAAGATTGCCAGAAACGACATCGTTATGGCACAAAGTATCAGGACGATAGATCGAGAAGATCGCCTCTATGATCTTCTCTTCCTCCTCAAAGAAAACGATACGCTCTTTGACTTGACTTCGATATTCAGACAGCTTTTTAAACGGATCAAAATAAAAATCGACCCCATCCAGACAATGAAGAGTTTTTAACATCTTGCCCGTTTGTTCGTACTTTGTTGAATCTTTCACTTCTGAAAATTCATGCACATCCTCGATATACTTTGTTACTTTGATTCCCTTATGAACATCCATCCATACAAGCGGAACATCGAGTGCCTTGACTTTTTGAAGCACCTCATATTCGTTTTTAAAATCAACACGAAGCAAACCGTGCTCTTTTTTAGGAACCCGGACCATATACGCTTGATCATCCATGCGCATCAAATACGATACATTGCTGATCCCTTTATCGGTTCTGTACAATTGGATCTCTTGATGAAAAATGTTCTCTAAATATTGTTTGACTTCTAGTTTATCCATATTCCTATCATAGCATGGATCCTAGAAAGGTGAGACGAATGCAATCCAACAAAGCAAGTGGTATACTTTTTTATAGAGGTGAAGAATATGGAACAATCTAAGATCCCAACGATCCCAAAAGAACAACCAAAACCAATCGTTATACAAACAGAAAGCAAATTATGGATCGCATCCTTGATCTGTATCGGACTATCGCTCTTGTTGATCCTTTTATCGACATGGCTTGGTTTTATCCCGGCCATTATCGCGACCGCGCTCGCGATCGTCGCAAGCATTTTAGCTTGGAAAGATTTTGATCACTCTAAAAAAATGATCGCTCTATTGTGCGCGGGCATTTGCTGCGCGATCATCGGTATCTATGCATTTGGAAGCAGCCTTCATGGAGCGCTCTATCAATTTGGATCGTATTTGAATACCTATGATACATACGATGATGATGAGTGGTATCCACTCGATGAATACAACGATCGATTTGATCACGACCACTATTGGGAAGAGATCTGGGACTGAGCATGGCACAACAACAATTAATCAATGACCTGAAAAAAGAGATCAGAAAACTGAAAAATGAGGGGCGCGTGTTGGAAGCACTTCCTCTTATGAAGCAAGCTGCCAATTGGGGGGATCTCGAAAACCAAAAAGAACTCGTCGACCTGTATTTGAGCCAAGAATATTTAGATAAAAAAGAAGCTTATGTATATGCTCGTTTAGCGGCTCTCAATTTAGATTTGGAAAGTATGTATATCCTTGCTCAACTTTCTCTAGATCCGGCAGTTAAAGAAGTCAATCGAGAACAAGCGTATTATTTCATGAATAAAGCAGCATTAGGCGATTATCCAAAAGCATACGACCCCTTGTCGATGATGTATTTGATGGCCCAAGGGACATCTCGCAATCTTGAACAAGCAAAATTTTGGAACGAAAAAGCAAAAAAGGCAGGCATCGACGCTGAAACTGTTTTAAAACACGAAACAATGATCCAAAAAATGGAATCAAAAACAAGGAATTAAAAGATGGACTTGTAATCCATCTTTTTTTAGTCTATTATATGAAAGCATGCGTGGGAGAACACAGTTCGTAAACCACTGCATAAGACCAAAATATAGGAGGTGCGTCTTATGAGCAAGAAAAAAGTAACAAAAGTTTGTAAGTTGCAGTTCATGGCTGGAGGAGCAAAACCAGGACCTGCTTTGGCAAGTGCTGGAATCAACATGCCACAATTCTGTAACGCGTTTAACGATGCGACAAAAGATCGCAAAGGAGATATCGTCCCTGTTATCATCACAGCGTATGAGGACAAATCGTTCGATTTCGTATTGAAAACGACACCAGCAGCCAACTTGTTGAAGAAAGCGGCTGGAATCTCAAAAGCGAGCGGTGACCAAAAACAAACAGCAGGAAAGATCACGATGGATCAATTGCGTGAGATCGCTGAATATAAGATGCCAGATTTGAATGCGAATGATATCGATGCGGCGATGAAAATCGTTGCCGGTACTGCAAAAAATATGGGTATCAAAGTAGAAGGTATGGAATAAGGAGACGGAACATGGCAAAAGTAAGTAAAAGATTTAAAGAAGCTGAAAAGCTCGTGGATCGTGACAAATTCTATACGATTGAAGAAGCAGTCGCTCTTGCGAAAAAAACCGCAAGCGCAAAATTCGATGAAACAGTTGAAGTTAGCTTCAATTTGAACGTAGATCCACGTCACGCGGACCAACAGATCCGTGGCGCAATGGTTCTTCCAAACGGAACAGGAAAAACTCAAAAAGTAGCGGTCGTTGCGGAAGGCGATAAAGCAAAAGAAGCCGAAGAAGCCGGAGCAGATTTCGTTGGATCGGATGAATTGATCCAAAAGATCCAAGGTGGATGGTTTGATTTCGATGTTTTGATCGCGACTCCAAACATGATGGGAAAACTTGGACGTCTTGGTCGTATCTTAGGACCAAAAGGTTTGATGCCTAACCCTAAGACAGGAACAGTAACGATGGATATCGCTAATGCTGTCAACGAAGTTAAAAAAGGGAAGATCACATACCGTGTCGACAAAGAAGGAAATATCAACGTGTTGATCGGAAAGATCAGCTTCGATGAAGACAAGCTCGTTGAAAACTTCATGGCTATTTATCGTACGATCGCTAAAGCGCGTCCTACAAAAGTTAAAGGTACATATATCAAGAACCTTGTCCTTTCAACAACAATGGGTCCTGGAATCCATGTTGAACGTCAAAAATAATTTGACAAACTCAATAAAACCAGTAATATAAGATTGTTATCAATATTCCAAAGACAGTAACGGCGCAAGCTTAATCAAGTTACCGAGGGGTTATACATTCCTAAGCTTTTTATGTATGCCTGCTCATGCAGGCTTTTCTTTTGAATATTGTAACGATATATAGAAAGAAGAGGTGGATTGCATGAACAAAGATGTCCTCGCTCAGAAGGAAGCCGAAGTCAAAGCACTTACGGAAAAAATGGAAAATGCAAGCTCAGTTGTCCTCGTAGAATATCGTGGATTGACTGTAAAAGAATTGACCGAACTCCGCCGTGCACTTCGTGATGAAGATGTAGACTTCAAAGTTTACAAAAACACCACAGCGCGTCGTGCTTCCGAAAATTTAGGATACAGCAAGTTCGCAGAAACATTAAAAGGACCAAACGCCTTGGCATTTGGTAAAGATCCAGTAGCTCCAGCTCGTGTTTTAGCAAAATTCGCGAAAGAACATGATAAACTGGTATTGAAAACTGGAATTGTCGACGGCGATGTTGTCGATGAAGAAACGATCAAGAAGTTGTCCGCATTACCAAACAAAGAAGGTATGTTGGCAAAATTCGCTTCCGTATTGAACGCTCCAGTCATCAAGTTCGCGATGACGATCAAAGCATTGGCAGAAGCCAAAGAAAATGGAAGCGCACCAGCTCAAGAAGAAGCAGCTGCAGAAGCTGCCGCGTAACAATATTTTAGGAGGAAAAGAACAATGGCTAAATTAACTCAAGACGATATTCTTGCTTACTTAGAAGAAGCTACAATTTTAGAACTTAATGATTTAGTAACAGCAATCGAAGACAAATTCGGTGTTGTTGCCGCAGCTGCCGTAGCAGCACCAGCAGCCGCTGCAGAAGAAGCAGCAGGACCTAGCGAAGTAACAGTAACTCTTACTTCTGTAGGTGGAACAAAAGTTGCCGTAATCAAGGCCGTACGTGAAATCACTGGTCTTGGATTGGTAGACGCGAAGAAACTCGTTGACTCTGCACCAGCAGTCATCAAAGAAAATATCGCGCCAGAAGAAGCTGACCAAATCAAAGAAAAATTGATGGGTGCCGGCGCAACTGTTGAAATTAAGTAATTTCACTTTGTAAAATAGACTTTGTCAAACGACAAAGTCTTTTTTTATTGGAAAGGAGCCCCAATGGAAACATTTATTTGCAGAGCCGACGATTTTGGACTCTCCAAAGCCTATGATCTAGGATTGCTAGATTCTCTTGCTTCCTCTATCGTTAAAAATGTAAGTCTACTCGTGAATATGCCGCAACTTAAAAAAGATGTACATCAACTGCTTGCTTATCCGATCGATCTTGGCCTTCACTTTAATCTTTGCCTAGGAAAAGCCACCTCGCCAAATCCATCGACATTAACGGATCCAAGTGGCAATTTCTTCTCTTCTTCTTATTATCGAGATAGGATGCAAAAAGAGAGTGATCCTTTTCGCGAAGAAGATGTCGATCAAGAAGCCCGCGCGCAAATGGAAGCCTTCATCCAGCTCGTCGGCAAAAAACCAGACTATATCGATTATCACGTTTTCTTAACACCCTCGATCGAAAAAGCCCTTCAAAAAGTAGCGCAAGAATACGATGTCGTATGCAAGCTTCACTTTAAAAAAGAAAAGGCAACAAGCGATCGAGCACCATTCTATGAAAGGAAAGAGCCCTTTTCTTCTTGGCTAGAACAAGGACAATGGCCAAAAGAAGAAACCACCCTTCTGATCTTTCATCCAGGCTTCTTAGATCAAGACGTATTCCGTCTTTCCTCGCTTACGAAGCTAAGATGTACAGATCACGCCTTCTTGCTCGATCAAGAAGTCCAAACCTATTTTAGAAAACAAGGAAAGAGCATCCGGTATAGTGAACTATGATTCAAATCACAAAGATTACGAAAAAATATGATAAAAAGGAAGTTCTTCATTCGATCTCGCTCGATATTCCTGCTGGAAAACGCTTCGTCCTTTTTGGCCCTTCCGGAGCAGGCAAATCCACCTTGCTTAAATTGATCGCCGGCCTCGAATCACCCACGAGTGGAACGATCATAAAAGAATCAAACAAGATTGCGATGGTCTTTCAAAACGATCTTCTTTTTGATCATCTCACCACCTTTGATAATATCGCTTATGGATTGGATCATCGCCAATATACAAAAGAAGAGATCACAAAAAAGGTGAAAATGATCGCAGCCCGCACGCGGACAGCCTCGTACCTTGACAAAAAAGCGGCTTATCTATCTGGAGGAGAAAGGCAGCGGGTTGCATTGGCTCGGGCACTCGTCTCGAATCCAGAGATCTTATTACTCGACGAAGCGTTCAGCCACCTTAATCCAGCCCTCAAAAAAGAGCTTTTGATCGATTTGATCGATTTTCAAAAAAGCAGAAATATGACATTGATCAGCGTCAGTCACGATTTTCAGGAAGCCCAGTTTCTTGGCGAAATCCTGGCCGCACTGGATCAAGGAAATCTCGTTCAAATCGATTCTCCATTCGATATCTTTGAACATCCGCAAAGTATCGATGTCGCCAATTCGCTTGATTTGATCGGAATCAATACGATTTACCTCAACAACAAAGTCTATGGGATCCGACCATGCGATTGTTCGTTTCAAAAACGAGAATATTGGATCTGTTATGGGACCTTTACACTCGAATTCGAAATTCCGTATGAAGATTCCACTCTTTTTGTCGGTAAAATCGCCAATGCGCGTTTTTGTGTTTTAGAATCAAAAAAAGAAGCCTTACTAAAGGCTCCTGTTTATTTAGATCCATCAAAGATCATCGCGTTTGAAGATTAATCTTCATCCGCCATGATCTTTTTTAATGCGTTATAGATCCCGTGGTTTTGAATATCTGTCGTTGAAAAATTAGCGAAACTCTTTACATAATCGCTTGCGCTTCCCATCGCGACCCCAATATCCGCTTTTTCCAGCATTTTCGTATCGTTGGTAGAGTCGCCAAAAGCGATGACATCATCCCACGTCAAACCTTCACGCTCTAAGATCATTTCGATTCCGTGCGCTTTATCGTTTTCCACGTTGAAGATATCATAGCAGAAGCCGTTCGTTTTCACATTGATAAGATCGGAACGAAGATCTTCATGATCTTCCATAAAATCTTGGAGCGGTTGCACATTCTTCGTTAAAATGACCGCATTGTACGCGTCGTGGCGTTTATGGAACGATTGAGTCGGATCATAGAACAATGAATCAAGTACATTGCAGTATTTGCTGAAATCATACATTGGATAAAAATTGTTGTATATATATGTGGCATCTCCAAAATGAAGCATCAAACCATATTCTTGGTCTTGGGCAAGTTTGACAAGCGATTCTAGCGTATCGTGTTTGATCGGGGAAGCTGAGATCATATTGAAATCATGATCCAAGATATAGCCTCCATTGATCAAAACATAATAATCGAAATCGAGACGCTGCAGGATCAGTTTCATTTGATTGAGAGGGCGCCCTGTTGCGGCTGCCACAATATAGCCAGCTTCTTTTAGATTTTGGATGGCAGCTATGGTCGAATCTTGGATCACATCGTTTTCTGTTTGATACAAGGTTCCATCCATATCGAAAAATACAATTTTATGTTTCATGCGTATTCCTCTTTTCTTGTATGGTTCCATTATAATCGGAAAGATTTTGAAAATAAACTCCCGTACTTTTTTGAGTTTTATACTTTTCTTTTTAAAAATTGACTTTTTGGTAGCACCGCATTATTCTAAAAAAGAATCAATAAAAATAGGGGGAAATTATGGTTAAGATCATACAAGGCCTTAAACGATTTAAGGTTTTTTTCATTATAGGAATTTTAATACTTCTTATCGCTTCGATTCTATTTTCGTTCCATTCTTCTGCACAAAAGATGAATGGCATCGCTTATTTAAAAAGCCAAAAAGCGAAAGATATCACTGAGCTATCCAATCAACTCGAAGAGCGACGATTCCACGAAGTTCAAGAAAAACTCGATTCTGGCGAACTAAAATATTCTGACGTATTTACGGACTATGTGTTTTTAGGCGACTCAAGAATGAGAGGGTTTAGTTCATATTGCGGGATTCCGCTTGATAATAATCTTGCTAAAATAGGAGTCAATGTCACAAGCATCGATCAAGATTTGCCAACGATCCAAGAACGCCATCCCAAAAATGTATATCTCTCTTTTGGGATCAATGATATTGAATCCAATTTAGGGCTTGCCGATGACGGACTGCATTATGATCAATTGTTTGAATCGTACGTTCAAAAGGTACTCGACATCGTTCCGGATGCGAACATCTATGTCAACTCCATCATACCAATCCAAGGCGAGGGACCGATCGCAGAAAAGATCCCAGAATATAATGATCAATTGAGAGCTCTTTGCGAACGAAGAGGATGGATCTATATTGATAATTCCGATTTGATCAGCGATCCATCGATGTATGAAAACGATGGGATCCATTTTGTGCCTTCTACGTATGAACTATGGGCAGAAAAAATGTATCTTGCGGGTCAAAATCAAAAATAAGGGGATAATAGTGACTATGAAAATAATCAAAGATTATGGATTGTGGTTGATCAAAGGAGGCTGTATCCTAGCGCTTCTCGTGCTCGTTGCACCACTGTTCCAGACCGAGCCAATGAGCAACGCTCCATTCGACCAAGTGCTTCAGGCGACGATCGAGGGAGTCGATATGAGCAAATATCCGCAAAAGGATGTTTTAGCGCTAAAGCGTTATTTAGATCTCGATGCCTCCATGTTCGAACAGATCGCGTTTTATCGAAGCGACAATGCGATGGATGCCGATGAGCTCGTACTCGCGAAATTCAATACAGAAGAAGTCAAAAAAAGTTTCCTAGACGCGATCCAAAAGCGAATCGAAAGCCAGACAACAACATATGAAGGCTATGCGCCAGAGCAATATGACTTGATGAAAAAAGGGAAGCTCATCTCTCATGCTAACTATGGATTGTATGTGGTGGGACCGCAAGCCGAGCAGATTGCTTCACAATTTGAAAAGAGTTTATAGGGGGAACTATGAGTTTTACAAGTCTATTGTTTATATTTGGCTTTCTTCCGCTCAGCTGGCTGGCTAGCTGCGCTTGGACGAAAAAAACATCTGTCCAAAACGTCATCCTGCTCCTTCTTTCTCTACTTTTCTATGCATGGGGGTCGATCCAGAATCTTTATATTTTGCTGATTTTGATCGTATGGAATTACTGCTCAGGCCTGCAACTTGAACAAACGCAAGACATGCCAAGAAAAAGAAGACTGATTTTTTGGAGTTCGGTTCTATTTAATGTGGCTGTTTTGGCTTTTTATAAATACATTGGATTTTGGTTTGGCTCGATCTTGCCGCAAACGCAAAATATCCATGCCCCGATCGGGCTTTCGTTCTATACATTTTCGATCCTTTCGTATTTAGCGGACCTTTACTTGAATAAATGCCCAGCACAAAAGAATGTAGTCGCGTTTGGGCTCTACGTATCCTTTTTTGGAAAACTGACGATGGGCCCAATTTCTCAATATACGGATTTTGAGCAGTATTTAAAGCATCGAACGATTTCAAAGGACCGCTTTGCCCATGGCATGGATCTATTTTTAAAAGGTCTTGTCAAAAAAGTCTTTTTTGCCGACCAGCTCGCCTTGGTGTTTGCGGCCATGGGAAACGATTCTTCTTTTTTGGGCGCCTGGCTTCTTTCCTTGGCTTACACGTTTCAATTGTATTATGACTTTTCTGGCTATTCGGATATGGCGATCGGAATCGGATATTTGTTTGGATTTGAGATCCCTAAAAACTTCGATCATCCATATATTGCGAAAAGCGTTCAAGACTTTTGGCGGCGGTGGCATATCTCTTTATCCTCGTGGTTTCGCGATTATGTGTATATTCCCCTTGGCGGAAATCGCGTATCCAAAGAAAAGTATATTCGCAACATTTTGATCGTGTGGCTTTTGACCGGAATCTGGCACGGCCCCAATTGGACATTTGTTATTTGGGGACTTTATTACGGGTTGTTGCTTTTGGGACAAAAATTCCTGTTTCAAAAGTGGATCGATCGCTTACCAGCAGCCGTAAATATCATTTTGACATTCTTGATCGCCAATATAGGCTGGGTGTTTTTCTCTTCGCCGACGATCATGACTGCTTTTTCACATCTCGGAAATATGCTTGGGATCGGCATTTCAAGTTTTGCGAGCGAAAATGCGCTCTTTTACCTCTCGAGCTATTGGTTGATTTTCGTATTCGCGTTTTTGCTGTGCGGAACGCTCTATGAAAAAATCGAAAAGAAGATCTTTCTTCTCTTTTCTAAACAGGCTGTTATTGGCGTAGGGGTGTTTAAAATTTGTGTGTTCGTGATGATGGTAGCGTATCTTGTGAGTTCAACGGCGCAGACCTTTTTGTACAACGCATTTTAGAAAGGATAGCGTATGAAAAATAAATTAGCTTCTATGAAACGAAGATCCGCTCTTCTGTTTTCTGTCATTCTTTCTGGCATTCTTGTTTTGGGATTGATCATAAATGTCATTTGGCCAGATCGCGACCATTCTAATGTAGAAAATCGTCCTTTGCAGACCTTTCCAGCCTTGCAGCTTCAAAGTCTTGAAGATGGTTCATGGACTAGGAACATGACGAATTGGTTTTCTGATCAATTTGTCGGAAGGAATCTCTATTTTCATTTGAATTATTTATTGAAGAAAGGAACAGGGATCCGGAAGATCGATGATGTGTATTTAGGAAAAGGTGCCCTGATTCAAGAAGCAGGAGCGCCCAATGAGGCTTTGATGAGCCAAAAAGCGCAGACGATCCAAGCATTTCATGCCCGATTTCCTTTGAATACTTCGGTGATGATCGTCCCAACAGCGGCTCAAATCGACCAAGACAAGTTACCTCCATTTGCGCCTGGCGCATTCGAACAGCAAACGATCGACTCATTTTATAGCCTGCTTCCAGAAGATATTCACGCTTTGGATGTGGGCAAGACGTTGGAGAAGAACCAAAATAAATACCAATATTATAAAACAGATCATCACTGGACGAGCTTGGGGGCCTATCATGCCGCAAAACAGTTTTTAAAGTCTCAAGGAATGGAAATTGCCTACAGTGATTATGAAAGGATGCCTGTTTCTAATTCGTTTAGAGGCACTCTGGAGTCGAAAACGGGAAGCGTCTTCTTGAAGGATACGATCGATATTTATGTGGCGAAAAACAATCCGGATTATTTGGTGACTTACAATAATGATGGAAATCCTGTGCCTACGATCTATGATGATGAAGCGCTGCATAGAAAGGATCAATATGAGGTTTTCTTCGGAGGAAACGATAGTCTTGTCCAGATCAATTTAAATACGGATTCGACTCGGCATCTACTGATTTTTAAAGATAGTTATGCCAACAGCATGATCCAGTTCCTTCTTCCGTATTATCGCTCGATCACGATCGTCGATCCACGGTATTATTATGATGACATCACACGGCTGATCGAATCGGATATGATCACGGATGTTCTCTTCTTGTATAACTACAATTCGTTTCAGACTGATACATCGCTTCTTGATGTCTTGAATAGCGCTATACAAACGGCAAATCAATAAGATGCTCTTGGGCATCTTTTTTTTAAAAAAGCTTGACAATCCATCCATAAATGAGTAAAGTACATTCGTACGCGCAACGAGTCCCTTCGGGGACTAAAAAAAGGAACGGTTATGAACCACCCGGATTCGTGTACTTGTATCTAAAAAATAATTAAGTATAGAAGGAGGAACTTATGCCTACAATCAATCAATTGATTCGTAAAGGTCGTAAGGCTAGTCAAAACGTATCAAAGTCACCAGCTTTGAACCGTGGTTACAACTCTTTGAAATCAAAACCAACAAACTTGTCATCCCCACAAAAACGTGGAGTATGTACTCGTGTTGGTACGATGACACCAAAAAAACCAAACTCGGCGCTTCGTAAGTATGCCCGTGTTCGTCTTTCGAACGGAATGGAAGTTACTGCTTATATTCCAGGAATCGGACACAACTTGCAAGAACACAGTGTGGTTTTGATCCGTGGTGGTCGTGTCAAAGACTTGCCAGGTGTTCGTTACCACATCATCCGTGGAACGTTGGACTGCGCCGGAGTAAATGACCGCAAACAATCACGTTCTTTATACGGAACGAAAAAACCTAAAAACTAATCGATCGTGAAAGGAGAAATAGACCATGCCTAGAAAAGGACATATTGCTAAACGTGATGTATTAGTAGACCCTATTTATAACTCTAAGCTGATCACTCGCTTGATCAATAAAATCATGATTGATGGTAAAAGAGGGACTGCTCAAAATATCTTATACAACGCGTTTGATATTATTGAAGTAAAAACTGGAAAACAACCTATGGAAGTATTTGAGGAAGCATTGGAAAATGTAATGCCTCAACTTGAATTGAAAGTACGTCGTGTTGGTGGTGCGAACTATCAAGTGCCTGTAGAAGTCAGCGATGAGCGTCGTTTGACTTTGGGACTTCGCTGGTTGGTCAACTATGCACGTCTTAGAAACGAAAAAACAATGGAACAGCGCTTGGCTGCTGAGATCATCGATGCTGCCAACAACGCTGGTGCAAGCGTGAAGAAACGCGAATCTGTTCATAAAATGGCAGAAGCGAATAAGGCGTTTGCTCATTACCGCTGGTAAGAAAGGATGTCGAAAGAATGCCAAGAGAATTCTCATTAAAGGATACCCGCAATATCGGGATCATGGCGCATATCGACGCAGGAAAAACAACAACGACAGAACGTATTTTGTACTACACGGGTGTCAATCATAAAATTGGTGAAACACACGATGGTGCAAGTACGATGGACTGGATGGCCCAAGAACAAGAACGTGGTATCACGATCACTTCGGCCGCAACGACTTGTCACTGGAAAGGGTGCCGGATCAATATCATTGACACTCCAGGCCACGTAGACTTTACCGTTGAGGTTGAACGTTCACTGCGTGTCTTGGATGGTGCAGTCACTGTATTGGATGCGAAAGCCGGAGTTGAGCCTCAAACAGAAACTGTATGGCGCCAAGCAACGGAATATGGTGTCCCTCGTATCGTGTTCGTCAACAAGATGGATGCGACAGGTGCAGATTTTATCATGTCGTGCAACACGATCTTGGAGCGTTTGGGCGCAAAATCTTGCCCGATCCAACTTCCAATCGGTGCCGAGAGCTCGTTCACTGGAATCGTAGATATCATTGAACGAAAAGCGGAGATCTATAAAAATGATCTTGGTACTGAAATCGAAGTGACTGATATCCCAGAAGACATTGTTGATCTTGCGGAAGAATATCGCATGAAGCTTCTCGAGTATCTTGCAGATTATGATGAAGATTTCATGATGCAAGTGCTTGAAGGTGAAGAACCTAGCGTTGAAGAAATCAAACGCGTGCTTCGTATCGCTGTTTGCGCTGGTGACTTCTTCCCTGTTCTTTGCGGATCTGCCTATAAAAACAAAGGTGTCCAAATGGTTTTGGATGCGGTCGTAGATTATCTGCCTTCACCTCTTGATATTCCTGCAATCAAAGGAACGACTTTGACGGGCGAACCAGATGAAAGACATGCAAGCGATGAAGAACCATTCTCCGCTTTGGCCTTTAAGATCGCAACAGACCCATTTGTTGGTAAGCTCTCGTTCTTCCGTGTCTACTCAGGTACGGCAACGTCGGGAAGCTATGTTCTCAACTCGAACAAAGACAAGAGAGAACGTTTTGGACGTATCGTTCAAATGCACGCCAATGCTCGTAAAGAGATCTCCGAAGTTTACGCAGGAGATATCGCTGCGGCCGTTGGTTTGAAAAATACGACAACAGGAGATACGCTTTGTGATGAAAAATCACCGATCATCCTCGAGTCGATGGAATTCCCAGAACCAGTGATCGAACTTTCGCTTGAACCAAAAACAAAGGCTGACCAAGATAAGATGGGTCTTGCCCTTGCAAAACTTGCGGAAGAAGACCCTACATTCAAAACATATACGAATGAAGAAACAGGACAAACGATCATCGCTGGTGTTGGTGAACTTCACTTGGATATCATCGTTGACCGTCTTCGTCGCGAATTCAAAGTCGAAGCGGTAGTCGGACAACCACAAGTTGCTTATCGTGAAACGATCCGCACAGAAGCTGAATGTGAAGGAAAATACATCCGTCAATCTGGTGGACGTGGTCAATATGGACACGTATGGATCAAATTCGAGCCAAATGAAGGAAAAGGTTTCGAATTCGTGGATGCGATCGTTGGTGGTTCGGTTCCTCGTGAATATATCAAACCTACGCAAGAAGGTTTGGAAGCCGCTCTTGAGAACGGTATGATCGCTGGATATCCAGTAATCGATGTGAAGGCGACTTTGTTTGATGGATCTTACCATGATGTCGACTCTTCGGAAATGGCCTATAAGATCGCGGCCAGCATGGCACTTCGCCAGGCTGCTAAAAAATGTAAGCCAGTTCTTTTGGAACCGATCATGTTTGTTGAAGTCACTGCCCCTCAAGAATATCTTGGTTCGGTCATGGGTGATGTCTCTAGCCGTCGCGGTCAGATTACAGACCAAGAAGAGCGCGGTAACGCAATCATCGTACGTGCGATGATCCCTCTTTCTGAAATGTTTGGTTATGTTACAGATCTTCGTGGATTCACACAAGGTCGTGGTAACTATTCTATGAAATTTGATCATTATTCAGAAGTGCCTAAGAGCATCTCTGAAAAGATCATTAAAGAAAGTGCAGCAGCACAAGAATAATGAAACATAAATAGGTTGATTTTAATGACATATTGAATTAAAATTAAACCGATTATTTATGAATGATTAGCATTTAGGAGGAAAATTTAAATGGCTAAGGAAAAATTTGACAGAAGTAAAACTCACGTTAACATTGGTACGATCGGTCACGTTGACCATGGTAAAACTACGTTAACTGCAGCGATTACTAACGTTTTAGCAAAAAAAGGTATGGCTAAAGCAGAAGCTTACGATTCTATCGACGGAGCTCCAGAAGAAAAAGAACGTGGAATCACGATCAACACAGCACACGTTGAATATCAAACAGAAAATCGTCACTATGCCCATGTAGACTGCCCAGGTCACGCTGACTACGTTAAGAACATGATCACAGGTGCAGCCCAAATGGATGGTGCGATCCTTGTAGTAGCAGCATCGGATGGTCCTATGCCTCAAACTCGTGAACACATCCTTCTTGCTCGCCAAGTAGGTGTTCCTTACATCGTTGTATTCTTGAACAAATGCGACATGGTTGACGATGAAGAGTTGATCGACCTTGTTGAAATGGAAGTTCGTGAATTGCTTAACGAATATGGATTCGACGGAGACAACACTCCAATCATCCGTGGTTCTGCTCTTAAGGCTCTTGAAGGAGACCCTAACTATGAAGGTGCGATCGACGAATTGATGGATGCGGTTGATACTTGGATCCCAGATCCAGAACGTGACATCGACAAACCATTCTTGATGGCTGTCGAAGACGTTATGACGATCTCTGGTCGTGGTACTGTCGCAACTGGACGTGTTGAACGTGGAACGGCTCACCTTGGTGACGAAGTTGAAATCGTTGGTATCAAACCAACTCGTAAATCGGTATTGACTGGTCTTGAAATGTTCCATAAACAATTGGACGAAGCACAAGCCGGAGACAACATCGGTGCACTTCTTCGTGGTGTTGCACGTGACGAGATCCAACGTGGACAAGTCCTTGCAAAACCAGGAAGCGTTAACCCACATACTACATTCAAAGCGCAAGTATACGTATTGAGCAAAGAAGAAGGTGGACGTCATACTCCATTCGTTTCGAACTACCGTCCTCAATTCTACTTCCGTACAACAGACGTTACTGGTGTAATCACTCTTCCTGAAGGAACAGACATGGTTATGCCTGGTGACAACGTTGAAATGAATGTTGAATTGATCGCTCCAATCGCATTGGAAAACGGAACGAAATTCTCTATTCGTGAAGGCGGACACACTGTAGGTGCCGGAAACGTTACTGAAATCGTTGGTTAATTTTTGATCAATTTTGAGACAATCGAAAGGTTGTCTCTTTTTTGTGCTTATTTTAATAAATCTAAAATAACCTAACTTGTTTGACAATCCATAATGATTGTGTGAAGATTGTTAAGACATATGAAAGGAGCTAAAAATGGCTAAAGATAATTCATCTACCCAGAAGTCAAACCAAAAGATCAAATGGTATATGTTGGCCTTCATGGCTTTCTCTACTGTTTGGGGATTTGGAAATGTAACAAACGGATTTGGCTATTTCCATGGAACACAAGTAATCTTCTCATGGATCATGATGTTTGCTTTATATTTCGTACCATACGCTTTAATGGTTGGAGAACTGGGTTCTGCATTTAAGAACGCTGGAGGCGGCGTTACATCCTGGGTATTGGAAACGACAAACCCAAAACTCGCATACTATGCTGGATATACATATTGGGTCGTTCATATTCCTTATATCGCATCAAAAGGATCAGGAGGACTCAAAGCGCTAGCTTGGATGACTCTAAAAAACGATTGGTATGACTCGCTGCCATCTTGGCAAGTCCAACTTGCGACAGGTGTCGTATTCTTGTTCTTCGCATGGGTCGCATCTAGAGGCTTGAATCCACTAAAAGCGCTGACAACGGCAGCCGGATCGAGTATGTTCATCATGTCGATCTTGTTTATATTGATGATGTTCGCAGCACCGATCATCAATCCAAACGCGACTTATATTCCGCTAGATTGGAGCTGGGACGCATTGATTCCAAAGTTCACTGTTGAATATTTCACCTCGCTATCGATCCTTGTGTTCGCGGTTGGAGGATGTGAAAAGATTTCTCCTTACGTAAATAAAGTAGAAAATCCAGCGAAAAACTTCCCAAAAGGAATGATTGCTTTGGCGATCATGGTCATGGTTTGCGCAATCTTAGGAACTGTTGCCTTAGGTATGATGTTCTCAGGCGCAGAAATCACAGGAGAAGCGCAAGCATCCTTCATTGCCAATGGAGCTTATGAAGCATTCCAACGACTTGGCGAATATTATCATGTTGGGAACTTGTTCGTTATTTTCTATGGAGCCTGCAATGTGATTGGACAGTTCTCGACTTTAGTGCTCAGTATCGACGCTCCATTGCGAATGCTTTTGGATGATGAGTCGGCTCGACAATACGTTCCAAAACAATTGTTGAAGAAAAACCAATATGGTGCCTATACAAATGGAATCAAGCTCGTTGTTGTTCTTTCAGGCTCGATCATCGCGATCCAGTTATTAGGAAAAGACGCTTCGGATATCATTACTTGGTTGACCCGCTTGAATTCAGTATGTATGCCACTTCGTTATTTATGGGTGTTCTTCGCCTATGTCATGCTCCGCAAGCAATCCGCGAAATTCCCACGCGATTATCAATTTGTTAAAAACAATAAAGTCGCCTTGTTCTTTGGCGTATGGTGTTTCGTGATCACTGCGACATTCTGTATTTTAGGAATGTATGATTCACAAGATCCAATGCGTACGGTCTTGAACGCACTTTCACCATTCGTATTCATTTTGTTAGGCATGATCATGCCAATGATCCGCAAAAGACAAGACGAAAAAGCGGTATCATCGAAATAGTGGAAAGAGAAAACCTCGTAAACTGAAAACTTAAATTCCAATCCATAAAGCACTAAAAGCAATTTGGAAT
>Connie_p2__coassemble_434_pt1 | contig 58498 bp, 48 predicted proteins | sample Connie_p2__metabat2_low_PE_010 | metagenome-assembled genome bin Connie_p2 | reverse complement strand
TCCATTCATTTGAAACTCTGCTTTTTTCAACATCTTTTTTATTCGCTCCTCAATGCTTCGACCGGATCTTTTTTGCTTGCCATACGAGCAGGAATCAATCCGGCAAGCATTGTCAGCGCTAAATTGATCAAAACAAGGAACAAACCGCCTTGCCATGGAAGGCTTGCGATATGTTCGACTTGTGTATAATGTTCTACAATCAACGAAATCGGAATATTGAGCACGATCGTGAACAAGATCCCGAACAATCCGGAAATCAATCCAATGATGAACGTTTCCGCATTGAAGACATGAGAAACATCTTTTTTTGACGCTCCCATCGCTCGCAAGATCCCGATCTCCTTTTTGCGTTCCAATACCGAAATATAGGTGATGATCCCGATCATGATGCTAGAAACGATCAGCGAAACAGAAACGAACCCGATCAAGACATACGAAATCATATTGATGACATCGCTGACTCCAGAGAGCATGACGCCGATCATATCGTTATACGAAATGACATTCTCATCTTTTCCTTCAGCTTCTTGAAGCTCGTTGTATTGGGTGATCATATCGCCTAAAGTTTCTTTATCCTCAAAACTCGAGGCGTAGATATTGATCGAAGAAGGTGTGTTCGGATCGAAGACTCCTAGTTTAAGTAAATTCGAATCATAGCTAGCGTTCGTGTTCGCGTTCATGGTCGACATATATTCCATCAATTCGCTTTCTGAAAGCTGGGCAAGCATCATTTTCTGCTCGTCGCTCAAATCATCGATCGAAAAACTCGAATCGCTAAACGCTTGTCCAGTAAAGACATTAATATCTTTATGCGCTTTTTGTTCTTTGACGATCTCAAAAGAATTGTTCTTTTCATTGATGTAGTCGATCAAGCTTGGATCATAATAGATCCCGCCCATGCTTTGAGAATTTACCGTTTTTTCTTTTGGCTTCACGATCCCGACGATATGAATATCCTCGCCATTTGCCACGATCTTTTTCAAAGCTTCTTCATTCTCGCTTTGATCGACCCAGACTCCATTTTTCTTTTCATACAAAGAGGGATTCAGAACAAGCTTGAACGTTTTGTTCAAGAGCTCTTCTTTCGTATAGCTCACATTCTCTCCCGCTTGCAGTTCTTTCGTTTTGCCGTTAACAATATCCTCATAGTTTTTTACGAGTTCATCTTGATCCATCAAGCCTAGCGAATATAAGGCATAATCTGTGATCTCGTTGTTTTGGTCGACTTCGAGCACGACTTCATTGTATTTTGAAGGTATCCTTCCATCCACCACATCATATTCTTCATCGAGGAGCGTCTTGCTTTTAGGGAGCGGAAGCCACACCTCGTTGCCCCCATTTATATCTGAAGGCATGAATTGTGAACGCATCTGCATCATCGAACCCATCCCTAGACGATCCATCAAGCCATTTGGCGAAACTTGCACTAGACTATTCTCGCTCAACGCTTGATCATTATAAACAAGCACATTGACGTTATACTTATATTCGATCGCTTTGGCTAAGTCTTGAAACTCTTTTCCTTCGCTGCTTTCCAAATACGTTTTAAATGCGCTCAAATTGTTCGTTTCCGTTTGCGAGATCGATTGAATGATCTTGTTCGCAAAATTTTTAGAACGGATCGTATCTCCTGGCTCTTTTCCCTCCTCTTTGTCCATATCCATCATAGCGGACATCAAGACGGACATATCGAGAGAATTGTCTTCGATCGAAATTGGATAGGAAGCCATCGTATCGTTTTCGACCGAATTGATATAATTCTGCACACCATTGGAGAGCGACATGATCAAGCCGATCCCAATGATTCCGATACTTCCCGCAAACGCCGTCAAAAACGTCCGGCCTTTTTTTGTCATCAAATTGTTGAGCGAAAGCTGGAACGCAGTCCAAAACGACATAGACGGCTTTTTCATCGCCGTTTTATCGTCTTTCTCGTCTTCTTGATCGGCTGGATCTGAATCCGAAATGATCTGTCCATCCTTCAATTTGATGATGCGGGTCGAGTAAGTTTGAGCGAGCTCCGGATTGTGGGTGACCATGATGACAAGCCGGTCTTTGGCGATCTCTTTCAATAGATCCATGATCTGGACGGATGTTTTCGAGTCGAGCGCTCCTGTTGGCTCATCCGCCAGAAGAATGTCTGGATTATTGACGATCGCCCGCGCGATCGCGACGCGCTGCATCTGTCCTCCCGACATTTGAGTTGGCTTTTTATCGACTTGATCTTTCAAGCCCACTTTTTCCAAAGCCTCTAAGGCGCGCTTCCTTCTTTCCTCTTTGCTAACTCCCGTCAAAGTCAGCGCCAATTCCACATTGGAAAGCACGCTTTGATGCATGATCAAATTATAAGATTGAAAAACGAAACCGATCCGGTGGTTTCGATAGGTATCCCAATCTTTATCCGTGTATTTTTTAGTCGATTTGCCATTGATGATCAAATCGCCACTCGTATAGTTGTCCAAGCCGCCGATAATATTCAAGAGCGTCGTTTTACCGCACCCAGAAGGGCCTAAAATCGAGACGAATTCGTTATCGCGGAAAATGACACTTAAATCGTTGATCGCTCTAACAAAGCCATCTCCCGTAATATAATCTTTGATTAAATGCCTACATTGAAGCATGGATACTCCTCCTTTTGAGTCATTATAAAGGTCAAAAATTCGAGTGTAAAGTTACCCTTCTCTTTTTTGCAAAGCATAAATAGATTGGTGACGATTCACGATATGAGCCACTGCGCATACGATAAAAAAGAGCGGAAAGTATTGGAATCCAAAAATTTCCATCCCGATCATGACTGGCGCAAGGAACGTGTTTGTTCCCGCCCCAAAGACCGCCGAATAACCCAGCGCGGCGCCCATCACAGGCGGAAAACCAAAGAAAGAAGCGACCATAAAGCCAAGACTCGAGCCGATCGCAAAAAGCGGTGTCACTTCTCCGCCCATGAAACCGATCGACAAGCAAAAGATCGTGCAGACGAATTTTCCGATCCAGTCGTACCAATAGATCGTTCCATACCGCAAGGCCGCATCGATCAAGTTTTCACCAAGCAGACTGTAACGGCCTTGATTCCATACAAATAAAACAATGGCGATCACGATGCCCCCATAAAAGATCCGTTTGTATGGATCCGGGATCTTCCGCTTCATCGCTCTTTTAACCTTTTTCATCGTATAAGCGAACAAGCCTCCAACGATCCCAAACAAGATCCCCAAGCCAACGAGCGCTAAAAGCATTTTCCAAGTGATCTCAAAAGGAAATTGAATATTTTCAAATTTTTTATAGATCCCGAACTTCGAGGAAAGCCACGCGGCACTGAAAGAGGAGCTGATCGTAGGGGCCATCGCTCGATATTTCAAGACGCCCGCGACCAACACTTCCATCGCGAAAAAGATCGCGGTAAAAGGCGTTCCAAACAAGCCGGAGAATCCAGCAGCCATCCCTACCACCAAAAAAATCGATTTTGCGTCTTTATATTTGAGAAAAGGTTTAGAAAATGTATCCGAGATCGCTGCTCCGATCTGCATCGCGACCCCTTCCCTACCAACACTGGCTCCAATAAGATTCGAGATCCACGTTCCTAAAATCATCAATGGGACCATTCTTTTAGGGATCCGCTTGCTGATGCCTTGAGAAACTTCAAATACAAGATTCATTCCTTTCATACAATCTTTTCCAGTATGTTGGAAAAGATAGACGATCAAGAGCCCTGCTAGAGGCAAGATCAAAAGCAGCCAGTTTTTCGTTCGATGATGGATTTCGATCATATATTCGAGCCCATAGCCAAATAACACCTCAAAAAGGGAGACACATAAGCCGATCACGATTCCGACCAAAGTCAAAACGGCGAGTTCTTCATAATTCATGAATGTGCGCTGAAGAGCTTTTTTAAATAGTTCTTTTTGATTCATTGTTTCCTTTCAAAAAAAAGATGTGATCTAAGACCACATCCTGTTCGTATCTTAAAGTTCGATCTCTTTTTTCCAAAGTCCGTGTAGATTGCAGTATTCGTAAACGCTAACTTTTCCGTTCTTGTCTTTGATATCGAATACAGCTACAGGTTCTTCTCCTGGCTTCAAAGTCGTTTTGTCCACTGTACCATCTGGATATTCGACCCAAATGTTCGTGATATAGTGCTCGTTGAGCATTGGGTGTTGGACCTCACCAACTTGGACATGTAATTTATCGCCTTCTTTGATCACAGCAGGCACGTGCTTTTCTAAAGCTGCATCTGTAGTATCGGCAACCAATTCAACCATTGGTTCTCCGCCCAATGTAAGATCAAGTTCACCTTCTGGCGCGTAGATCACTTCTACAACTTCGCCGTTTTTACCTTTATAGAGTTTCATTGCTTTTTACCTCCTCTTGTTCTAGTTTCTATTATATTCATATTTCTGATCGCTTCCTACTTGATTGCATGAATTTCTTCTTGCTATTCTAGAGCTATGGAAACAATAAAAACATATCCTGACCAAGTCACAAAAGTCAAGGGGAGCCTTACAGAAATCCTTTCTCGCTACGCGATCACGAAAACCGCATTAAAAAATTGGACGATCCAAGAAAAGGAGTCATATGTCGATTTTATCCCAAAAAAGATCGATCCTCCTCTGTTCCAAGAACAGGAAGCGAAGATCGTTTATGAAGACGAAGCATGCCTTGTCGCTTATAAACCCTTTGGACAGCTTGTCCATAGCGATGGGTCTGGTGAAAATACGCTCGAAGACGATGTGAATTCGTATCTAGCGCTTCAAAACTTTCCATATAAAGCGAAAGCTTGTCATCGGATCGACACGTCGACATGCGGACTTGTCCTCTTTAACAAGATCCCTTTTCTGCAAAATTTTTTCGATAAGCAGTTTCGAGATCAAACGATCGAAAAAAAATATTATGTTCTCGTGGATGGCCTTTTTCCATGGTCAAAAAAGCGAGTCAAGAAACCGATCGGCAAAGATCGGCATGATGCCAAGAAAATGATTCCATATTCGCAAGGAAAGGAAGCGGAAACTCTGTTTGAAAAGATCAAAGAAGCGAATGGACGCACTTTATTGAAAGCGAAGATCTTTCATGGCCGGAAACATCAGATTCGCGTTCACGCCGCTTATCTTGGCTTTCCGATCGTCAACGACCGGCTTTATAATCCGAAGTATAAATCCGGTGTGCTCGGATTAGAGAGCATGCATCTAGTTTTCGATTCTCCTATTCAAACAAAAAAAGTCGACATTGAAGTCGACTTGGATCCAAGACTAGCTGATTTCATTTAAATAAATATGCAGCTCGTACCATATAAGAGCAAGGATATATTGAACATCAAAAACGTTTTTTAAAGGCTCATAAGTAAGCGGCAGTTTACCGTTGTTGTTTTGAAGAAGCAAATGGAAGAGATTGACGATCTCTTCTTTTTTGCGATTGTGCATAAAATCGTAGATCGATTTGATCGAATCCGGTACTTCAAGACGTGTCAGGGCTTCTAATCGATGATCCAGCTCTTGAAGAAATTGGGAATAATCATACAACATGACAGGATCTAGATCGGCAATAAATGCTAAACATTCGATTAGGCGACCATAAAAATAATCGTTCGTATTGTACTTCGAGTCCAGCTGGCTAGGCTTGTAGCCTAAAACTTTCTGGTACGCTTTCTCATCGATGCCCTTTACAAAGATCGATGCGTGGTTCTGGTTTTTAAGCTTTAAATATTGTTCGATCATAAAGATCTTCGGCCAGCTTTCTTTTGTAAATGTAAACAAATAGCCACAGAACTGGCTATAATACTTCATTGTCTCTAAATACCCTAAATGGAGCGAGCGCTTCGCTTGCTGGGGCATGAAATCTAAAAAGTTGCCAAGCGGAAGAAGTGGCTGGATCAATTTCACCTGCAAGTGCGCATCGATCTTTTTGACACGACCAGGACCATGGACATCGATCACGACAAATTCATTGGCACCCATTTCTTGACATAACGAAATTGGAATATTGTTCTCGAAGCCTCCATCGATATATAAGTCGTCTTTGATCTTGGCGATCGGAAAAGCTGGATAGCAAGAAGCGGAAGCGATAATGATGTCGATCGCATCTTGTCGAGTCATCTCTTTTTTAAAGAACGCTTCGCCTCGCATTTTTGTGATATTGTAGGTCATACACGCGTAGTTGATCTTGGAAGCCATAAACGCGTCATAATCGAACATATGTTCGATCCTCTCTTTTAATGGCGAAATATCGCTTCCCTCTTTGATATACGATTTAAAGAATGCGAACAGCGTTTCTTTGTTCGCCACGATTTCATCAAAGTTCTCTGGAAGATCCGGCATATTGGTGATGATATGACTTGGCTTCAAGGTATAGACGAATTCGATCGCATCATGAAGATTGCCTTGGACATAGATCGCGCCTACGATCGCGCCAATGCTTGTTCCGCTCACGCAATCAAAATGAATGTTGCATTCGCGGAATGCTTGCCAGGCGCCGACCTCATAACAACCTCTTGCTCCTCCGCCCCCTAATACGAGTCCACGCACTTTTTTATTTTGTTCTTGTTCCATGTCGAAAGTATACCATGACTCGATTTTAGAGCGGTATCATGACGATCGAGAGAATGGAGCCAAGCATCAAAAATGGAACGAATGGGATCTTTTGCTTCCTGAAACAAAATGTAATCATCAAACCGCTGATACAAGCTGCACAAACCATCGCGTGCATTTGGGCGAGATTGAAAAATGTCCCATAGAAGAATAAAAGAAACACGTCAACCCAACCGATCATGCATGGATAGATCCAATAGATCAGCAGAGCGGACAGCCCATAAAGCATAGGAAAAAAACCTTGTTGAAAAAAAGAAGAAGGTGCAAGATAGACAAGCAGGCTCCAATCGACCATCAGCAAGCCAATGAGCATAGGAGGAACATGGAAGCTTTTTAAATCCAAATAGGCTTCTAAAAGAAGAAGGAGCCAAATCACGCTCCATAAAATCATAATAGAGAATCTCATATCTTATAAATACGACTTTTTGAAGTGTTTTGGCTCCTATTTCTTATTTTTTTGTAAATTCGTTGGTTTCAAATTCCATTTCGATCGGATCGATCTTGATTTTGTACGCGTCCAGCTTCATGTCTTCGCTAGACAAGGAGCCATATTTTCGATCCCCCACTAAAGGATGTCCTAGATAGGCCATTGATGCCCGGATCTGATGAAATCTTCCCGTGATCAATTCGACTTTGATCCAAGTGTTTCCGTTTTCGTACTTATATGGATGGATTTTCATGACCGCCTTTTGGTAGCCTTCTTTAAAGGTCGGTGAAATATAGGCTTTCGTCTCTCGTTTTTGAAGATAGAGAACGATCAATCCTTCTTTTTCCACATGGCCTTCTACATAGGCATTATAGTATTTATGAATATGATGATTTTGGATCGCCGCATTGATCTCGCGGCTTGCGTAGGCGTTTTTAGCTCCAATGATCAAGCCAGACGTATTGCGGTCGAGTCGATTGCAGATCGAAGGTGTAAAATGGTGTTCGCTTTTTGGATCGTATTCTTTTTTTTGATAGAGATAGCTCTTGAGTCGTTCCACGACGCAGTCTTCTTGTTCTTTACTGCTTTGAGAAAGCAGGCCGGCCGGCTTGTCGATCACTACGATATTATCATCTTCATAAACGACATTCAGTTGGGCGTTTTTTTGAAGATATACTTGTTTTTCTTGGAGAATATCGTCGGGCAAAAATAGCTGAAGCTGGTCTCCTGCTTGCAGCATTTGGTCGTAGTTTGCCCGTTTTCGATTGATCTTGATCTTCTTTTTACGCAGTGCTTTATAGAGCATCCCGGATTTGAGCTCTGGAAATGTTTTAAATAAAAATTTATCAAGTCGCTGGTTGGCGTCATTGACTTGGATCGTTAATTCTTTCATATATGGAATCCTTTCGTGTTTCGTTTATTTTTAGTATATCTCTGTTTTACTTTTTTTCCTTCTTGTTCGATTTCGTTAATTTTTTCACGAATGAGGTTTCCTGTTTTCGGCTTTTTCGATATAATATAGAAAGTCAGCCGGAAGCAACGGCAGTAAGAAGGAGTAAACTATGAGAGGAATTTATAATTCGGTTACTGATATTCGAAGAAAGGTTTTTTCGGAAATTGCGAAAATGGCCTACGACGATGTAACAGACTATGCAAAACGCATCGAAGAGATCCCCTACGAGATCCTTCCAGGAACAAAAGCAAAATATAGAAACTCGATCTTTTTAGAGCGAGCTGTCATTGGCGAAAGATTGCGTGTTGGAATGGGCCTTCCCCTTCGTGAAATGGGAGAATATGGCGCTTTGAGCGATGGAATCGAAGAGAGCGTTATCGCTACGAAATACTATGATGATCCTCTTGTCAATATTATTAATTTCGCTTGTCATGGATGTCCTGAGAAAAAAGTGTTCGTGACAAACGGATGTCAAGGCTGCTTGTCGCATCAATGCACGGAAGTTTGTCCTAAAGACGCGATCCATATCGTTGATGGGCACTCCAAGATCGATCAAGATAAATGCATCAAATGCGGAAAATGTATGGAGGCTTGTCCGTATTCGGCGATCATCAAGATCGAGCGTCCTTGCGCAGCCAGCTGTGGAATGAATGCGATCACGAGCGATGAAGATGGAAAAGCGAAAATCAATTACGATAAATGTGTAAGCTGCGGCATGTGTCTTGTCAATTGTCCATTTGGCGCGATCGTCGATAAAGGTCAGATCTTCCAAACGATCTATTCGATCAAGCAAGGGGAACGTGTGGTTGCTGCGATCGCTCCTGCTTTCGTCGGCCAATTTGGCCCTACTGTAACTCCGGATAAAGTCAAAGCGGCTTTGATGGAGCTTGGATTCGCGGATGTCGTGGAAGTTGCGATCGGCGCCGATTTATGTACGATCGAAGAAGCGGAAGACTTCCTTGACAAAGTGCCTGAAAAACAACCATTCATGGCCACAAGCTGCTGCCCTGCGTGGTCTGTGATGGCGAAAAAGGAATTCCCGCAATTCGCTCCTTATATCTCGATGGCGCTTACCCCTATGGTCTTGACTGCCCGTATGATCAAGAAGGACGATCCAAACTGTAAAGTTGTTTTCATCGGTCCTTGCGCGGCGAAAAAGCTCGAGGCTTCAAGAAAATCCGTTCGTTCCGATGTTGATTTCGTACTCACGTTCGAAGAAGTGATGGGTATGTTCGAAGCGAAAGGTGTAAACTTGTTGTCGATCGAAGATGTGGCCCCTCTAGAAGCAGGCACGAACGATGGTCGTGGTTTTGCGGTCAGCGGTGGCGTAGCGAAAGCGGTCAAGAACGTGATCGAGAAAAAGCATCCGGAAATGAATGTCAAGGTGCAAGCGGCCGAAGGTTTAAAAAACTGCAAGACGATGCTCATGATGGCCAAAGCAGGCCGTTTAAATGGATATCTATTAGAAGGTATGGCTTGCCCTGGAGGCTGTGTAGCGGGAGCTGGAACGTTGCAGCCGATCGCGAAGTCAAGTGCGGCCGTTAAACGGTACGCGACAGAAAACGCGAAGAAAACTTCAGATGAATCGCAATACGCGGACCGTCTGCATGAACTCGCGGAAAACTAAGATGTTATAATGAAACCATCGAGCAATCGATGGTTTTTTTTGAAAAGGAGATAGTATGGACCGTTTTTCCTATTATAAGGTGGCTGCGATCACTCCACCGGTCTCGATTGGAGATCCGCATCAAAATGTCGATGCGATGATCGATATCCTCCATCGTTTGGATTCGGATACGCAGCTAGCCGTTTTTCCCGAATTGGCGATCACAGGCTATACATGCCAAGACTTGTTTTATGAATCGCTGCTTTTGAGTGAAGCGAAAAAAGAGCTTCTTCGTATGGCGAAAGAAATGCCAGTCAACCTTGCTTGCGTTGTAGGTGTTCCATTATTGATCGAGGGGACTTTGTATAATTGCGCCGCGTTTTTATTTGAACAAAAGATCCTTGGGATCTATGTGAAGTCGTTTATTCCTGGTTATAACGAATACTATGAACCTCGTTGGTTTTCAAGCTCTGATACGCTAAAATGCGATCACATCGTTTTAGGAGAACAAATCGTGCCGCTAAGTGCTCATATCGTCTTTCATGATCAAACGACAAACGCGACCATTGGCATTGAGATCTGTGAAGATCTATGGGTCAGCATTCCAATGAGCAGCGATCACGCGCTTGCAGGCGCTAACATTCTTGTAAATTGTTCTGCGAGCAACGATATCATCAGCAAAGACGAGTACCGTCTTTCTTTGATCAAGCATCAATCTGCAGCTTGCTATGCGGGATATGTATATGCTTCTGCGGGCGTGGAAGAAAGCAGTTCGGATCTTGTTTTTTCTGGTCATGATGTAATCGCTGAAAACGGGCGCATCACCGCGCAGTCTACCCTTTACGAGCCGAAGGATGTAATTTATGGCTTGATCGACCTGGAACATCTGCAAAATGATCGGCTCCATTTCAAAACGAGTCTTTCTAGAATGCCTAAACAGGACTATATCCATGTCCAATACGCTTCTATGCCGATCCAGGAAGTTGAATTGATCGAAAAGATCGACGCGTTTCCTTTCGTTCCAAAAGATTCAGCCAAGCGGCTTGAGCGATGCCAAAAGATCTTGAGGATCCAAGCGCAAGGACTAGCTACCCGCTTAAAGAAGATCCATTGCGAAAACGCGATCATCGGGATTAGCGGAGGATTGGATTCTACGCTCGCTTTATTAGTCACGTATCGAGCCTTTAAGTTATTGGGACTCAATGTCAAAGGGATCCATGCGATCACGATGCCTGGTTTTGGAACAAGCGACCGAACAAAGAACAACGCGATGGAGCTGATGAAAGAACTTGGTGTCTCGATCCAGACGATCCCGATCCAAAACGCGGTCCTGGCCCATTTTAAAGATATCGACCACGATGAGTCGAATCACGATATCACGTACGAAAACTCGCAAGCCCGATATCGGACGATGCTTTTAATGGATCTAGCCAATAAATACAATGGGATCGTTATCGGCACAGGGGATCTTTCTGAACTTGCGTTAGGATGGTGTACGTACAATGGAGATCATATGTCAATGTACGCGGTCAATGTGAGCGTCCCGAAAACATTAGTTCGTTATATCGTTGAATCGGAGGCGATCAAAGCGAAAAAAGATGGAGAGGTTACTTTAGCCGCTGTACTTCTCGATATTTGCGATACTCCAGTCTCTCCAGAACTTCTTCCTTTAGATGAAAGCGGCAAGATCGCTCAAAAGACCGAGGAAGTTCTTGGAAGCTACGATTTGCATGATTTCTTTTTGTATCATATTCTTCGTTATCATGAATCTCCAAAAAAGATCTTTGCGTTGGCAAGATCCGCTTTCCCATCGATCGAGACTTCTGTGATCTTAGAAGCTCTTCGAACTTTTTATCGTCGTTTTTTTACTCAACAATTCAAACGAAACGTCATGCCAGATGGCGTAAAAGTCGGTACGATTTCTTTTTCTCCTCGTGGAGATTGGCGGATGCCAAGCGACGCTTCGGTTCGGCTATGGATGCGAGAAGTCGAACAATTATAGCAATTAAAAAAGATGGATCATTGCTTGTCCATCTTTTTTGCTTGTTCGATTCGTTTTTGTAGCTCCTCTTCGACCTGCTCAAAGCCGATCTTCTCGGTGGAAGAGACGGCAAAAATATGAGCAAGAGGGATCTGAAGCTTTTGTGAGATCTTTTTTAAATGATTGATCCGTTTTGTTTTAGGGATCTTATCGATCTTTGTCGCGACGGCGACGATCGGAATGTGCATCTCTTTAAAAAACTCGACCATTTCCATATCGTCTTTCGATGGATCGTGACGCGCGTCGACCAATTGAACGACACATGTCAAATTTTTCCGTTTGAGAAAATACTCATCCATCATTCTTCCTAATTTCGCGATTTGCGCTTTTGATAATTTTGCGTATCCATAACCTGGAACATCGACTAAATACCAAGCGCCGTCGATCATAAAGAAGTTGATCAGCTGTGTTTTCCCTGGCGTGTTTCCGACATAAGCGAGTTTTTTTCGATTCGTGAACGCGTTGATAAACGAACTTTTCCCAACATTGCTTCGTCCCACCACGACAATTTCAGGGCGATCGGCTTCCGGATACTCTCCTTCTTTTGTCGCGCTCGTTAAAAATTCACTATTCATGAGCGACTAGAGCGTTTTTCAACACTTCCTCCACCGTGCTGACTGGAATAAATGTTACGGACTTCTTGACTTCTTCCGGAACTTCGTCAAGATCCTTAACATTCGCTTTTGGAATCAAGATCGTCGTGATCCCCGAACGGTGAGCGGCTAGTGATTTCTCTTTCAAGCCACCGATCGGGAGCACGTTTCCTCTCAAAGTCACTTCACCAGTCATGGCTAGATTGGCTTTGACAGGCTGGTCGCTTAGGCAGGAGACCAGAGCCGTAGTCATCGTGACCCCTGCGCTTGGACCATCTTTAGGAACCGCTCCTTCTGGAACGTGGATGTGGATATCTTGTTTTTCGAAGATTTGCGGGTCGATGCCATATTCCTTGGCGTGCGCGCGTACATAGTCGAGTGCGATCGTCGCGGATTCTTTCATAACATCGCCTAATTTCCCCGTCAAGATCAGTTTACCAGAACCTTGGAAGCGGTTTGCTTCGATCTGAAGGACATCGCCACCAAACGAGGTGTAAGCAAGTCCTGTGACCGTACCTACTTGATCTTCTTTTTCTTTTTGACCGTATTCGACCTTTTCGTTTCCTAGCCATTTATGGATAAGTTCTTTGTTCAGGACGATCTTTTCTTCATGATCTTTCAAGATCGCCAAGACTGTTTTGCGACAAATCGTCGCGATCGTACGTTCTAATTGCCGCACACCAGCTTCTCTAGTATAATAACGGACCAAGTACAAAAGCATATCGTCATCGATTTGCAGCTGGCCTTCCTTCAACCCATTTTCTTTCATTTGTTTAGGGAGCAAATGCCGCTTGGCGATATTGACTTTTTCCGCGTCCGTATAAGAGCTTAGCTGGATGATCTCAAGACGATCCTGCAAAGCTGGGGGAATATTTTCCAAGTAGTTTGCGGTCGCGATAAAAAGCACTTTGCTTAGATCGTAAGGCTCTTCGATATAGTGATCGGAGAAAACCGAATTTTGTTCAGGATCGAGCACTTCGAGCATGGCGCTGGAAGGATCGCCTTTATAATCGGAAGCCATCTTATCGATCTCGTCGATCAAGAAGACTGGATTGATCACTTCTGCCTTTTTCATGCCTTGAATGATCCTGCCAGGAAGGGCGCCTAAATACGTACGGCGATGTCCTCTTATTTCGGCTTCATCACGAACGCCGCCAAGCGACATTTTCACAAAATGACGATCGAGCGCCCGAGCCACGCTGCGAGCTAGAGATGTTTTTCCGACTCCTGGAGGACCGACTAGACAAATGATCGGCGCTTTCAAAGAGTTTGTCATTTGTTTGACAGCGAGGTACTCCATGATCCGCTCTTTGACTTTATCAAGTCCATAATGATCTTCATCCAAGATCTTTTGGGCTTCGTTTAAATTCTCATTGTCTTCTGTTTGCTGCCACCAAGGAAGATCCATCAGCCAATCGATATACGTCTTGATGACGCCCGTCTCGCCGCTTGCTTGCGGAAGCATTTCATAGCGAGCGAGCTCGTCTTTGACTTTTGTCTTGATATATTCTGGGTATGGATTTTCGTCCAAACGTTTCCGAATCGATTCCGCGTCTTTGTCGGCTTCGACCACGTCGCCAAGCTCTTCCCGGATCGCATGGATCTTCTCTCGTAAATAGTAGTCCTTTTGTCCTTGATCGATCCGCTCTTTTACTGTTTCGTTGATCTTCTTTTCAACTTCCGACATCTTCTTTTCTTTTTCAAGATCTTGAAGAAGCATGATCAAACGTTCATTGATTCCTGTCGTTTCAAGGTATTGTTGCTTGCGTTCGACAGGAAGAGGAAACGCCTGGACTGCTTTATCGGATAGTGCGTCGGCTCCTACGCCTTTAGAAAGCTCGATCATAAGGTCTTTCGAGACGAATCGTTCACCTGGATGCATTTGTTCAAAAGACGAAGCGATCATTCGCACAAGTGCACTCTCTTCCGTCTCATCTTCCCTTACACTTGGTAATAATTCGACGTGCGCCATTTCCGATAGGGATCCATCGATCCATTTTTTCATGCGTACACGGGATAGTCCGCGGAATTTCACACGCAAAAACTTATCGAAACGACGAACATGACGGATCTCGCATAAAGTTCCTACATGGTAGATATCGTCTTCTTGCGGGTTTTCTTGATCCATCTTTTTTTGCGAAAACAATACGATTTGATCATCATAATTGTCTTGCGCGTTTTCAATTGCTTTTAAGGAAGCCTCTCTTCCTACATCAATTACGATTTCCTGATTTGGAAATATGATCACCCCTCGGGTGCAGATCAAAGGATAGATTTTATCACTCATCCAGATCCTCCTTTTCTTTATGAGCAAAAAAGACGCCTAGCGTCTTTTTGATCTTATTCAGATTGCGCTGTTTTCTTCAACAGATCCAACGCTTGTTGTTGTTTCAGATCGTATTCAATGTTTTCTGGAACGATGATCGCCTTGATCTGTTCCACTGGCATTTGATACATATCTGACATTAATTTGTATTCTTCATCGATTTTTTCTTTCGGAATTTCGATGTGTTCATTGTTGGCGATCGCTTCGAGCACCAATGTTGTTTTTACTCGTTTAGCCGCCTCTTCTTTCATTTGGTCTTTGATATCTTGCTCGCTTTGGTGAGTTGCTTCCAAGAATTGTTTCGCTGTGAAGCCTGAACTTTGCATTCTTTGCTCGAATTGCTGATACATTTTATTGACTTCTTGGTCGATCATCACTTGTGGGATCTCAACGGAAGATTGTTCAACCACAGCGGCGAGTACTTCGTTTGTGAACTTTTCATCCGCTTCTTTTGTTTTATGCTCTTCTAAAGCGTTACGAGCTTGTTCTTTGTATTGCTCAACCGTTTCAACGCCATCACGTTTGAGATTCTTAACGAGCTCGTCATTGATTTCTGGAAGCTCCTTGTATTTGATATCATGGGCTTTGACTTTAAAGATCACGGCTTGTCCAGCTAGATCTGGAGCTTGATAGTCTACCGGGAATGTCACTTCGATATCCTTTTCTTCGCCGCTCTTGATCCCTACGAGCTGATCTTCGAATCCAGGGATGAACGTGTTCGAACCGAGGACTAATGGATAATCGTTTCCAGCTCCGCCTTCAAATGGGATCCCATCTTTTTCACCGACAAAATCGATCGTCACTTGATCGCCGATCTGCGCAGGCTCTCCTTCTTCACGAAGTACCCAGTCTGCGTAGCGGTCTTGTAAGTGCTTGACTTCGGCATCCACTTCCTCTTCGCTTACGCTCACTTCTGGTTTTTCGATCCGAATCGAAGAGTAGTCGCCTAACGTAACTTCCGGTGAAACTGTGCATGTGAAATCAAGAACCGCTTCGTCATCGCCTAATTTGCTAACAGTCAAGATTGGACGAGAGACTAGATCCAAGTCAAACTCTTTGATTCCTGCCTGCAAGGCATCGTTTGCGATCTCATCGATCGCTGCTTCTTGGATATGCTGAGAACCGATCGTTTTTTTAGCGACCGCATCAGGAATTTGACCTTTTCTGAAGCCTTTGAGCGTAAGACCGGATTTCAATTTATTGAATGCCTTTTTTTGTGCTTTTTGCCATTCCTCTGCATCTACTGTAACACTCAACACGCCTGTTGAGTTCTTATCGATTGTCCAATTACTTTTCATAAGATTCTCCTCGCTTTTCAATAAATAAAGTAGTATTTTCGACTTTTTCAAGTCCATTTTTTTCGTAAAACTGTGCTAACGCATCCTCTTGAGACATTGCTTCATAAACAAGTCGCACAATATTTTTCGCCAATACGAGCGGGTCTAGATCGCTCATATCGTAAGGCAGCATTTCATAACGTTCTTGTTCGAGCAAACGGATGCAAAATGCAAGCATCGAAGGATCATTGTTCGAGAACCACGCCTCAAATAAAGAGCGCACGCTTTGCATCGTGGGGTCGTCTTGAGAGGAAACGATCAAAGATGGAACGAAGGTGATCTCCAATCCCTCTTTCTCGATACGATAAGGAGTGTCGATTTTTTGTTCCATGAGAGCTTCGATCAATTCTCCTTTGAACTCATCCAAAAGAGAAGAATCAAGCAGTTTCTGAACTTCCGCTTCATGCATCCTTAAATTCGTGGCTTTTAAGAGATTGACCGCCTTTTCCTTTTGAAGCTCGTTACCTTCGCATAACTGACTTAATTCGATCGAGCTAGAAACAATCGGTTCATCCGTGTTTTCAAGGCATTCTTGTTCGATCTTTTCAAGCGAATGCATCGCATCCAAAGGAACATAAGGAAGTTCTAGCTCTTCTTTTGCTAGATTGAACACTTCTTGATATTTTCCTTCCTGGATCATCTGTTCAAGCTCCTTCAAGAGCGATCGATAATATGGGTTCACTCTTACCTCCTTGCGACTTTTAGCATTATAGCATAGCGATTGCTAACTAGCAATTCGTTCTACTCTTATTACTATACCATAGCTTCCCTTATTGTTAGAGAAAATTGAGTGGTTTTTTCCACGAAGTTTAGAGTTTCTATATCGTTGAACCGCCTAGGAAATGCTATAATTGCACTGGAAAGGAAAAAATTATGCTCAAAAAAAGCTTAAGATTTCTCTTTCTTATTCTGATCTTTCCTGTATTATTAACCATACCAGCGTATGCGCGCAACGAGCTCGCTTTACCGATTCATGATTATGTCAACGATTACGCGGATGTGATGGATCCTTCTTCCGTTGAAGAACTCGACAGGATCGGTCGCGCGTTTTATGAGAAAACAGGGGTGCAAGCCGTGATCGTCACGACCGATTCGCTTAATGGTAAAGATGCGATGCAAGTAGCGACGGATACAGCCAATGAGGCGCAGATCGGGAGCAAAGATAAAGACAATGGTGTCTTGATCTTAGTCAGCATCGATGACAAACAGCGTTTTATGGCTGTAGGAAGCGGATTGGAAGGCGATCTTACGGATATCGACTGCGAGCATCTGCAGCAAGAATATCTCGTCCCCGCCTTTCGTCAAGGCAACTATCAACAAGGTCTTGTCGATCTATACAAGGCGACGCTCCAGCATATCGCCAACGCTTATGGCGTCGATCTTTCTAGCGAAGGGATCGAAGCGCCTGAAAACAGGACTCCAGAAAGACAAAGCGATTCGTTTTCGCTCTCGAGCTTGATTCCTATCGTTTTCGTGCTTTTGATCGGAATCGTTTTCTTAACAAGAGGCTCTTCGAAAAAAGGGTCGGCTTTGACGCTTTATGTTGGTCAAAAGTATCGTTTAACGACCCCAGGCTATGATTTTGATTCTGGATCGATCATCGTGAGCAGCTCCGACCCAAATGTCGCATCGATTCGTCCAGATGGAATCATCCAAGCCCTCTCCAAAGGCTATACGATCATCACATTGCAAAAGCTGGATGGAGAAAGCACCAAGATCCAGGTACAAGTCATCTATCGCTCTCATTCAGGCGGAAGAAGAGAGGACGACGCGCTCGATGCCTTTATTTTAGGCAATATGCTTGGCCGAGCCTCTAGACGTTCTAATCGCTATGGGGGATTTGGCGGATTCGGTTCTGGTGGCGGATTCGGCTCTGGTGGCGGATTTAGCGGCGGAGGCGGAGGCTTTCGAGGTGGAGGCTCTGGCGGAAGCTGGTAAAAAAACAAGACAGAAAAAAAAGAATTTGAAAAGGAGAATTTATGACTCGTAAAAAATTTCCAGGTTGGGCGATCGCTCTGATCGCTGTTCTCGTGATCGTTCTCATCGGCGGTGTGGCTGTCATTGGCCCATACAATACGATGGTCGGTTATGATGAACAAGTTAGTACAGCCCAAGCGAACATTCAAACCCAACTGCAGTCACGGCTTGACAAGATCAATGAATTGATGCCTGCCGTACAAGGTTCCATGAACCAAGAAGATGATATTTATAAAGATATCGCCGCTCTTAGAAGCAATACCCCAGGAATCAATATGGATGCCGATGGCAAATTGACGATCGATAAAAACGCATCGATCAAAGAACTAGAAAACGCCGACGCAGCCAGTTCCCAGATGATCCGGGATATCAATATCGCGCAAGAAGCGTATCCTGAACTCAAATCAAGCGATTTGATGAAGGATTTCATGACTAGTGTCGAAGGAATCGAAAACCGCATTTCGTACGCCCGCGACATCTACAACGAAGATGTGCAAGCCTACAATGTCTACATTCGATCTTTCCCACACAATATTGCCGCTTCGCTTTTTGGCTTTAGTCCAAAAGAAAAATTCGAGGCGTCTTCGGCGGCTCAAAACGCACCAGTCGTGAAATTTGACTAATGGCTGCAATATTTAAAAAATGTCTATGGAGTTCAATGTGCATTGGACTCCTTCTTTCTATCTTTTCTTGTTCGATCTATGCTCAAAGCGAGGCGATCCCGATCCACGATTATGTCAACGATTATGCAGGGATCCTCTCGAGCGAAAAAGAGGACGAGCTCAATCAAGCAGGCAAAGAGTTCGAAGAGAAAACAGGCTCTCAAATCGTGATCATCACCACCGATTCTTTAGATGGAAAAGATCCAATGAAAGTCGCGGCCGATTCAGGCAATGAAGCAGGTATTGGGAATAAAGATCTAGACAACGGGGTCGTGATCCTTGTCTCGATGGAAGACAAGCAGCGGTTTGTCGCGACGGGAAGCGGAATTCAAGGAACGCTTAGCGATATCGTCACCGAGCATTTGCAGGAAAAGTATCTTGTTCCCGCCTTTCAAGATGGCGATTATGAAAAAGGCTTAAGCGATTTGTATTACGGGATCATGGACGCGATCCAATACGGAGTCGATCAAGGAGAACTAGAAGCGTATCAAAAAGAAAAAGAGCAAGAAATCTGGTGGATCCTTGGGATCGTGCTTTTCATCTTCGTATTCGTATTCGGTATTCTTGGCTTTGTTTTTTATACAGTCTTCAAGAAACGGATCGTTCTAGAAGTTGGCGATACATTTCAGCTCCACCACGCTGGATGGGATTTTGAAGATCCGAATGCCGTATGCATTAGTTCCGATCCTGAGATCGCTTCCGTGAGCAAAACGGGTTTGATCAAAGCAAAGGCGCTTGGCCAAGTCAAGATCACCTGTATCAATCACGATCGAACGACCCGGTACATATATGTAAGTGTGAAAAAACAAGCGAAAACTCAAGATGAAAATGAAAAATATATGGAACAGCTCTTCAAAACTGCTTTGATCATCAATTCGAACACAGGCTCAAGCGGTTCCGATTTTGATTCTGGTGGCGGTTTTTCTAGTGGATCCGGATTCTCTGGAGGAGGCGGAAGCTTCAATGGTGGTGGATCTGGCGGCAGCTGGTAAATAAAAAATCTCTCATCGTTTGATGAGAGATTTTATTTCAAAAAAAATGGCGTCCACGGAGGGATTCGAACCCCCGACCGTGCGCTTAGAAGGCGCATGCTCTATCCTACTGAGCTACGTAGACAACACATTCATTATAGCAAATATCGGATAGATTTCAAGACAGAAAATTTCTTAAAAAAAGCGGTATAATAAAACGATAAAAGGTGAATAAAACGATGAACAACATTACGAGAAAAGGCTATCGATTTGTCGGCTGGTATATCGATCCTGAATTCACGAAACGAATCAATCCTGGCGGGGTGCTTCCTCATGCCGTGACTCTCTATGATCGATGGGTCCCTGAAGTCTACTCGATCACATACGATTGCAACGGAGGAATCAATTCAAGACGCAACCCTCGTCGTGTGACTGTCGAATCTGGTTTGATCAAGCTTTTCCCCGCTTACAAAAAGAATCGACAGTTCGTCGGCTGGTCCTATCAGGGCGATCTCATTGAATTCTTGCCTGTTCAGATCACAGAACCGATCACTTTAAAGGCGGAGTTCAAAGAATTGACCACGATCGCTTTCGATACGGATGGCGGCGGCAAGATCCAGCCAAAATCCACCAATGAGTTTGGTTTCTTAGAGCCATTTCGCGATCCTAGGCGATTAGGTTATCGTTTTAAAGGTTGGTATTTGGATCCAAAACGGATCATTCCATTTCATTTCGATCTTCCGCTCAAGGAAAATATCACTTTATATGCGAAATGGGAAATCGAACGTTTTCATATCCAGTATCATCTAGATGGCGGTATCGCCTCTAGAAAAAACCCAAAAACGTTTACATACTTTGACGAGACACTCATACTGCTTCCTGCCCGCAAAAAAGGCTATCGCTTTGTAGGATGGTTCGATCCTCGAGGAAATCCATTGTCTGAGATTCGGGAGCGCTCTTTAGGCGACAAAGAGATCTTTGCCAAATTCGAGAAATTATAAAACAAAATGTCGAGGGATACTCCCTCGACATTTTATCTTTCTACCATTCGCTTTCAAATCGCAATTCGGCTTCCACTTGCATTCCTTCCAAATACAAGATTGCATAGCTCGGCTCTTTTCCATCCCGGCTAGACCAAAGCGAGCCTGGATTAACTAGAAGGACATCGTGCATTCGTTTGATCATTGAACAATGCGTGTGGCCAAAACATACAATATCGCATCCATAGCTGCGGGCGATCCTTACAAGCTGCTCTTCCCGATTCACAAACGAGACCCGATGGGAGTGCGCGACATAAATCCTATGCTCGCCAACTTTGATCGTCCTCTCCATAGGCATCGTATCTCCCGGGAAGAAATCATTGTTGCCGCGGACAAACAGCCATCGATCAAAGTCGAGTGGATTGTCTTCAAGATCGCCGCAATGAATGAATAGATCGGCGTCGGGATTGTCCTTTACGATTTGATCCAATAAGCCTGACAATCCATGCGAATCTGAAACAACGACTACTTTATACCGTTTTTTATCCATTTTAATTTTCCTCACTAAACTTCATCGTCTCCATGACTTGCCCTTCCTCAAACATGATCTTGGCATTTTCCTTGCCTACATACCGCAACAAAAAAGGTTGATACCAATGCCCTGTAAGCTCTTCTTTGCCTTCTGGATAGCGTATGATGAATCCATAACGCCAGGCATTGCTTTTGAGCCAGTTGAGCTGATCGATCTCGTTGTCGTCCAGCTGTTCTTGGGCTTTGGCGTAGTCATTATCCAAAAACAGCTTTTGTTCGATCATCGTCGCGTTCCACTTGATCGAAGGTTCCAATCGGATCGAATATCCTAGCTGCATTTCATTTTCACCGGCTGAATAAATGAATCGGTCAATGTAATCTCCAAGCTGCGAGGAATATGTATAATATGCCTCCAAAACTTGTTCATAGCTCGTATACCCTTCGATCACCTTTAAATGATCTTCTTGATTTTTTAGCTTTTCATAGTCCGAACACATCGCTTTTAAGTTTTTCTGCATCGTTTGCTTGATCGAAACTCCCTCTTGTTCTACAAGTTCCGATGGCACATATCGATAGACCGATCGATCTTGATCAAGAACGAGATATGGATAGGAAGGATCTGCGACCAACTGGATATTTTCGTGAAGCACTTGCTCATTTTCATAAAAAGAAGTCAGATCCGCGTAGGAATAGTGTTTGAGCAATGTCTTCAATGTATCCAAATTGAAATGGCTTCGATACTTGTTGACAAAGTTGATGATGAACGCATTAGGAGCGTCTTGGATCTTTTTTGCTTGCGCATAATACAATGTATTATAAATTGAAAATTCAGGTTCATCAATGAAATCAAGAAATTGATTCGGTTTGATCTGCTGCGTAATAATATAATCCACACCTTTTTGATCGAGATGCTCTAAGATCGTTTTTCGATTCTCTTCGGTAGCATAAGGATAACGGGCCAAAGGATCGTAAGTTTCATGGATCTTTTGAAGACATGTCAAAGCGATCACAGCGCAAAAGACGATCAATAAGATCCGGATCATCAATACTTTTTTATCTTGCATAAAAAAATTATATCCATCTACTCCGCGGGATTCAAGGAAGCATGGACTCTCTTGGCGATCTCTTTTGGAACGACTTGCTCCAGTTCCTCGATACTCGCGCTTTTGAGCCGCTTCATACTTTTAAACGTTTTGAGCAGCTCTTTTTTCCGCGCAGGACCGATACCAGGGATTTCATCCAAAATCGATTTTGTCATCGACTTGTCCCGAAGCTTGCGATGGTATTCGATCGCGAACCGATGCACTTCATCCTGCATCCTTGTCAACAAGAAAAATAAGGGATCCTCTTTCGAAAGAGGCACCTCTTCAAGATTTTCTAGCATGAGCGCTCTTGTGCTGTGCTTCTCGTCTTTGACCAGACCGACGATTGGAAAAGGAAGATGCAGGGAATCGCGGATCTCTTGAGCGGCATGGATCTGCCCTTTTCCTCCATCGACCACTAACAAATCGGGCATTGGCTTTTTCTCTTTGAGCAAACGGAAATACCGGCGATAGACGACTTCCTTCATACTGTCGGTATCTGACCGATACTCATCGAGCTGATAATGACGATATTGGGATTTGTTTGGCTTTCCATCTTCAAATACAACCAGTCCAGAAACATTGAAAGCGCCTTGAATGTGCGAATTGTCAAAGATCTCGATCGTATGGATCGGTGTTTTTAAGATCCGAGAAAGATGCTGCATCGCCATAGCGAGCTCTTGATCTTTTTTATAGATGAGCTGGAACTTTTGATCATGCGCCTCTTTGGCGTTTTTGATCACGAGATCGACGAGCTTTTTCTTTTCTCCGCGTTCTGGGATCCTCACTTTTACATCTAGTGCTTCTTCTAACGCTTCGACATTCGTTTCTTTAGGAACCAAGATCTCTTTTGGCTTCGTATTCGTTTGATAATATTGAACGATAAAGGAAGTGAACGCGTCTTGGACCTCTTCATAGATCGGGGTGATCGAAAGTGTTCTTTCAAGCAGCTTTCCATCCCGGATAAAAAAACCATAAAAGCTGACATATCCTTTATCTTCATAGTAGCCGAAAACATCGCGAGAAAGCGTATCTGAAAAATCGATCGACTGCTTCTCTTTGATGTGCAATATGTTCTGGATCTGATCGCGCAGCTCTTTAGCTTTTTCGAATTGCAGATCCTCGGCCGCCTTTTCCATCCGTCTTTGCAGTTTTTGGATCACATCATCCATATCGCCTTTCAAAAACTTGATCACTTGCGCTCTGATCGCTTCATTTTCTTTGGGGTCGATCGTCTTGACACAAGGAGCCAAGCATTGATGCAGATGATAATACAGGCACACTTGTTTTTTTAAGGTGGAACATTTCCGGATCGGAAAGATCTGATTGACGAGCTTGACCATTTCATAGGCGCTTGTCGCGTTTGGATATGGTCCAAAATATCGTGATTTTTTATGATTCGGTTTTCTTGAGATCCTCACGAGAAAATCGTTGTCCCCGCTGACTTCGATATAGGGATACATCTTGTCGTCCATAAACATGATGTTGAATGGAGGGCGATGCTTTTTGATCAAATTGATTTCAAGAAGAAGCGCCTCTTTTTCGCTTCCCGTCACGATATATTCGAAGTCGCGTATCTTTGAGACGAGCTTTGTCGTCTTATTGTTGTGGACGCCAGAAAAATAAGAGCGGACCCGATTTTTGAGCACCTTCGCCTTCCCCACATATAAAATCTTTCCTTTTTCATCTTTCATGATATAGCAACCAGGTGATTCTGGAAGCAACGCGAGCTTATCTTGAATATGTTTTGAAGCCATAGATGTCTGCTAGTATATTGAATTTGCTCATCAAAGATGGCTTTCAACATACTTTTCCTTTCTAACTAAGCCTTTGTTTTCTGCTTAGGTTTATTCTAGAATTGAAATTGTAAATATGTTCTCCTTATAGCTTTGATACATTGTTCATCATTGGATGTTTACTATAATTGCGATTATTTTGATGTCGGATAATTCAAATCCTATTTCTTGATATATTACTGAAAATCATCTTTTAATATTTTAATAAAGACGCAGAGCACTTTTGAGCCTTTACGGAAACTTATTTATTAAAAAAGAACATATGTCACCTTTATTTCGCAAAAAAAGGAAAAAAATCATATGCCCCATAACAATATTATCAAAAAAGGTCAAAGAATCAAATCTGTTGTACTTACATAAATCAAAATAGATGAAAAACAGCAGACTATTCCTGTCCTCTCTCTTCCGGTTCTCCACTATACTATAATTCCAATACTCTTTAATAATATTTTTATTTATCTTTGTTTTTGAACCTTTGTTTAAAATCCAATATAAAGCAATAAATGCTAAAAGCTACTAAAATATAGCAATATAAATAATAATCAGAATTTAACCATGTTGGATGACTCTTATCAAGATAGCTTATTAATATTTGGATACACATCGCGCTTACTAATAAAAACGAACTAGAAAAAAGCAACATTATATTGACCTCCATTTTCTTAAATTATATAATACAATCAATAGAAAGCTTTCTTATGATAATGATATTATATAATATTCTAAGGAGAAAGGATTATGAAATTTAAAAATTTTGCTTTAGGTTTTTCTTTGATATCGTGTATATTTTCTGGCGTAATTTCACCTATATCAATCACAGCTAAGGAAAATGATGATTCCACCGAAGTTGCTCCTCATGGATCTACCCGCGTGGAAAATACATTAATATCGACAGCATATCCAAATAATGTTTTTATTGGTTATTCATCTATGATTGGAACTTGGCAAAAAGCCTCTAGTTATACTGTAAGCGCTAGTTATACGCAAACCGCTTCTGGTTCCTATAATTATGATGGAATCACTATTGGAGTAAGTGTTTCGAACACTTCCGGAGCATCTTATATTCTTCCGGCCGATTCTTCAAGATATAGTAGATTAGGGATTTGGGCAGATTTGACAGTCCGAAAATATAAAGCCACTCAAATTGACAACAATACCGGCCAAGTTCTTAGCACATGGTATTTTGGAACTGTCCAACAAAGAAACACATACGTAAATGTAATTTATCAATAGTATTTATAGTATTAAAACAACAAAATAGGTTAGATTGTTTAATAGAACGCTTTTAGAAAACCACCCGATTTTCGAAATCAAGACCTCGAGATGGTATTGCTATCAGCTGTTGGTTGAACACTATTGCTTTTGATTCATTTTAGAAAGTACTGCATACAAAAAACACTGAAATAACTATTTATAGTTTTCAAATCTAAAAAAACTTGATTTTGGTTACACAAAATCAAGTTTTTCCATTCCACACTTCTCTTATCTGAAGCAGTTAGAAAAAAAATGTAAAGCTGATCGATTGTAAAGGATCACTCCAAAAAGGATTAACGGAGTTAATTCATTTACTTTTAATTACCCACACTCTTTTAATGATTTCCACAGATTATTTGATACGATCTAAATAGTGAAGGAACTAAAACAAACACAAAACCTACTTATATTCCTCTTATTTAAAATTGACGATTGTTGCCCCAAGGCCTCCTTCTTGCGGGCCTCCTGCTTGAAAGCTTTTGATGGTGCTGCGCTTTTTTAGATCGTTCCAGATCGCCGCTCTTAGCTTTCCAGTGCCCATTCCATGAATGATGCGAACACTGATCGCTTTATGCACGATCGCCTGGTCTAAGTAATGATCAAGCGCCTGCAGACCTTCTTCCACCCGCATTCCGATCAAATTGAGTTCAAGAGGGAAACGAGTCGAGACTTTATCGACGCGAGCTTTCGTAGGCACTGGTTTGGGTCTAGGCCTTTCGATCTTAGAGAGCGTATTCAGTTTGACATTCATCTTCATGCCGTTACTCAATACTGTCGCCTGCTTCTTTCGGATTTCAATGATCTCGCCATGGGAATTTAAAGAAGAAATATGAACATAATCTCCTACTTTGAAGCTTTCTTTCGCTTGTTTTTCCTCTTTTTGAGCTGGAGCCAATTGATTGATCTGATGCAAGGAGTCGATTTGCTCATGGACTTTCGCGTTGGACTGCATCGATTTGATGATAGAACGCGCTTCTTCTCTTTTTTCTTCGAGCATCTCTTCTAAGCGCTGATCATAATCCGCTTGCAGCTGTTCGTATTTTCGTTCCCATTTTTGACGCTCGACTTCCGCTTTCTTTTGAAGATCGTGGGCGTCTTTGATCAATTGATCGAATCGTTCTTTCTCTTGCATCACTTTCTTTTGTTCGATCTCTAAACGCTCGAGCGCCTTATCCGATTCCTTCATTTGGCTTTCCTTGAATTCGATCGCGCGATCGATGATCTTCTCATCAAGTGATAAGTCTTTAGCGATCGAAAACGCGAACGAACCGCCTGAGATCCCAGGTAAATATCGATACGTTGGCTTTAATGTCTCTAGATCAAATTCCACACTGGATACTAACGTATGTGGATTGGAAGTGCCGAATGCTTTCACTTGCTCATAGTGGGTGGAGGTGATGATCGTCGCTTTTTTTGCGATTAAGTATTCTAAGATCGCTGAAGCGAGGCTCGCCCCTTCGTTTGGATCGGTCCCATTTCCGATTTCATCCAGCAGCAAAAATGTTTTTTCTTTCGCGTGCTCACAGATCGTGGCAATCTTGCTCATATGAGAAGAAAAAGTCGATAGATTTTGTTCGATCGATTGATGATCTCCGATATCGAACCACATCGATTCGAACCAAGGAAAGAGAGCCTCATGAGCCAAGACAGGAAAACCAGCATGCGAAAGAGCGACAAATAAGCCGATCGTCTTTAGCGTCACTGTTTTTCCACCCATGTTCGGTCCTGAGACCATCAAACAATATTGTTCAGGTTTCAGGGCATAATCGTTCGCAACCACTTTTTTCTCATCAATGAGCGGATGACGCGCATTATTGATCTGCAGTCTAGAATCTCGTTGCTGGAATACAGGAACACACCCATCATATCGATACGCCCATTTGGAACGGGCAAGAAGCGAGTCGATCTTAGTGATCGTTTCAAGATCTGATTCAAGAGCGATCGCTTTCGCCTTCACTTGTCTGCTCAAGGCTTTGCGGATCGCTTTCTTTTCTTCTTCGATCTGCAGTTCCAAAGATTGAAGTGTATTGTTGATCTTGACAAAGCTGGATGGTTCCACATAATAAGCAAGTCCCGATTGGCTCGCGCTATGGATCAGACCGCCAAACGTGTTTTTTTCGCTTGCTTTGGCCAAAACGCAAAAGCGGCCTTGGATCGTCGTGATCGTCGTATCCATCAATTGATTAGCGTGCTTGCGAGCGAATTCTTTCGTGCTGCGAGTCGCTTCAGCGCGTGTGTTCCGCTGCTGTTGAATAAGCCGTTCTAAAGCTAGTGTCGCGTTTTCTTTTACGTCTCCGCTCAGATCGATTTTGGCGTCGATCTCTTTTCTAAGGGCGATACATGGATCCATCGTATCGCAAAGATCAAAGAAGAGCGGCTCTTCTTCATGGAACGAGTTGATCGCATTGTAGACTCCCGAAAGAAACATCGAGACTTGCATGAGTTCGCCCGCAAGAAGGATGATTCCTTTTTTTGCAGATTCAATCAAAGGCTGAATGTCGCTGATCCCACCTAACGAGCAGTCTTTTCCTTTGCGGATAAACTCGATCCCTTCTTGGATATAAGCGAGATCTTCTTTAGCTTTGGCGAGCTCAGAATAAGGAAGCGCTTGTTCTATGTGTTGTTTTGAAGCCGAAAACGACGCGAATCGAGAAACTTTTAAAAGCACTTGATGATAGTCGATGGCTTTATTCAGTTCATTTCGAAATTGAGAAGGATCCATTGGACCTTATACCTCCTTTTAAACGATTGTTTCACACTTATTTTAGCATATTCGGCAAGCGAATCTATTTTACGACCTATAAGCGTGCTACAATCAATCTATGCCTACAATCACAAAAACGATGTCGCTTGAGGACATCGACTCTCTAAAACAAAGGATCGCCCCCTACGTCGTTGCATGGAAACAACCTAACTATACGCTTTTTCAAGCAAAGCTCGAATCGATGAGCATCACCGCCTACGCTTCAGGCAAAGTCGTCTACCAAGGAAAGGACCTTTCTTTTTTGGAGCCAGAGCCAGAAAAGAAAACAGAGGAGATCTTTCCTCAAGCAGGAAGCGATGAAGTGGGAACGGGCGACTATTTTGGTCCAGTCGTCGTAGCAGCTTGCATCGTCGATCAAAAAGCGGCCGAAAAGCTCATGGCGTTGCAGATCACCGATTCAAAAAAAATGAAAGACGCCTTCATACTGCAAGTCGAAAAGACGATCAAAGAGCTTTGTCCGCATTCGATCTTGATCGTCAACAACGCGAAATACAACGCGATGTCTTCGCGATACAATATGGTCGCGATGAAATGCATCTTGCACAATCAAGCGTATTGGAATCTTGTACAAAAAGGAAATCCGCTCCCGACTTTAAGTGTTGTCGATCAATTCGTCCAAGAAAAATCGTATTACCGCTATTTGGAAGGACAAGATCACGTCGTGAAGGATCTTCATTTTGAAACGAAAGCGGAATCGAAATATTTAGCAGTCGCGGCCGCAAGCGTGTTGGCTCGAGCGACCTTTTTAAAGTACATGGATAAGATGTCGGAAAAATACGATTTTCTCTTCCCAAAAGGCGCTGGCGCGAAAGTCGATCAAAGCGGTGTTCAGTTTGTTGAACGCTATGGATGGGATCCTCTGTCTGATGTTGCCAAATTGCATTTCAAGAATACAGAAAAGATCAAACATATGCTTTAAAAAAGCCTTTTTTCGCAAAAGGCTTTTTTCTCATTCTTCGATTTCTTCCACGCAGACTTTCAAACAATAAGGCAGCTGGATCAAAACGACTCCCGCGTCGAGAAACATGCGCTTGCTTGCCATATTTTCAGGAGAGCCATCATACTTGTCGTCTTCATAGACTACCGTTTTGATTCCGGATTGAATGATCGCTTTGGCGCACTCGTTGCATGGAAATAAAGAAACATACATCGTGCATCCCGCTAAGTTTTGAATACTATTGAGGATCGCGTTGAGTTCGGCATGAACGACATATGGATACTTCGTTTCTAAAAAGTCGCCTTCTCTTTCCCAAGAATACTTCGTGTCGCTGCACCCCATCGGGAATCCATTGTACCCTAAGCCAACGACTCTTTTTTGAGGATTGACGATACATGCGCCCACTCGCGTGTTTGGATCTTTGCTTCGCATCGCGCTTAGATGGGCCATGCTCATAAAGTATTGATCCCATGTCAATACATCTTCCTTGGCCCTCATTCGATCTCTCCTGTTTCCATTTTATGGAGCACGTCTTGAAAAATTTGAGGCGGCTCTTTTTCAAAGCGCATTCTCTTGCCTGTCGTTGGGTGCGTGAATTCAAGCGCATAGGCGTGAAGAAGCTGTCCATCAGTCGGAAGCGTTTTACGATACCCATATTTTGGATCGCCGACGATCGGATGTTCGATATATTCCATATGGACACGGATCTGGTGGGTCCTTCCCGTCTCGAGCTTGCATAAAATATAGGCGTAGTTTTTAAAGTTTTCCAACACCTCAAAATGCGTGATCGCGTTTTTAGAGTTGTTGGCTGTGACCGCCATTTTTTGGCGGTTCTTCTCATCTCTTCCGATCGGTGCGTCGACTGTGCCAAATGTATGACTGAATGGATGATGGACGATCGCCTTATATTCTCGTTTGCACTCTTTCTCTGAAAGCTGCTTAGAGATTTGTGTATGTGCGTTGTCGTTTTTGCAGACGATCAATAACCCACTTGTATCTTTATCGATCCGGTGCACGATCCCTGGACGCATCACTCCATTGATCCCGCTTAAATCTTTGATGTGATACATCAAGGCGTTGACTAGCGTTCCTGAATAATGGCCTGGCGAAGGATGAACGACCATTCCTCTTGGCTTGTTTACGACCAATACATCCTCATCTTCATACACGATATCGAGAGGAATGTTTTCCGGCTTGATCTCGATTTCTTCTAAAGGCGGCATGAGAAGTTCGATCTCATCGCCCGTCTGTACTTTATACGAGGGTTTGGTGCCGATCCCATTGACAAGGACCGCTTCTTCATCGATCAGCTCTTTGGCTCGATTTCTAGAAATGTCAAAGAGTAGACAGAGCGCTTTATCGAGACGTTGATTGGCGCCCTTCTCTTCTACGACTTGATATTGTTTTTCCATTGTTTTTCCTTTCTGTATTCATCCCACAACAAATAAACGACTAAAAGGATAAAGCCGACACTAATACAAATATCCGCGATATTGAAGACGGGAAAATCCCAGCCAAAAAGATTGAAGCTGAAAAAATCCACCACATAGCCTAGTCGCATGCGGTCGATCAAATTGCCGATCGCTCCCGCGAAAATAAGCGTTAAGCTCAGCTGCACCATCCGATCGTTTGTATGATAGAAATAGTAAACTATGGCGCATAGAGCGATCAGAGTCAGGATCAAGAAAAACCAAGGTCCAAATCCTTCAAATAAACTGAAGCCAGCTCCCGTATTCTGGACATAAAACAACTTGAAAAATCCAGGCATGATCGGGATCGATTCATACAGCTTCATGTGGGTTTGGATGGCCCATTTGCTCCATTGGTCAAGTCCGACAAGGATCAAGACAAGCAAGCTTAAAGCCATTGTCGCTTTTATATGTTTTTTCAAATTCATGCTCCTTTGCTAAAACGGTTTGTTTTTTTGATGCAGAAAAAGCATCTTCACAAACAACCACAAACTCATGCCAAAAGCGATCATAAAGCCAAGAAAACCAATCAATGGGATCCCTAGCACTTTTGGATTCATATTGGTCGTACATATTATACTGCTTCCCATCAATAAAGCGGCGATCAAGACACAAACAACGATGCGATTGATCATTCGATCTAAATTCGCGATCGGCGCTTCGCTGCCCAATAAATTTAGATTCACCTTGATCTGCCCTTTTTGGACCGCTTTCAAGACCGCGTCGAGCGTTATGGGAAGATCGAGCGACTTGTTGGCCGCGTCCAATACTTTGAGGGTCGTTTTCTTGAGCTGCTTGGCCCAATCGATATCTAGAAGATCGTTTCGATACATTGAGACGATTTCCATGATATTCGTCATCGGATCGAGCGCTTTTATCGTTCCTTCAAAGGTGACGAGCGATCGTGCGAGCATCGAGATCCCTTTTGGCAGCATGATCGAATATCGATGACAGATCGCGAACATATCTTGGATCATCTTTGGTAAATTGATATCCACTAACGACTGATTGACGTATTGATTCATGAACCGATCGATCTCGACGGTAAATTTAGAATAGTCGATTTCCTTTTGACAAACGCCTAATGTCAAGATCGTCTCGACTAGCAAGTTCGTATCCCGATTGGCCAAAGCTTCGATCCCTTGGCGCATCAGATCTCTATCACGTATCGAGAGCTCTCCCATCATCCCAAAATCGATCCACACGATCTGTCCTTGGTCGACCCTTAAATTTCCTGAATGAGGATCGGCATGAAAAAAGCCGACCTCGATGATCTGGTTCACATAGTTATAGGCGAGTTTGCGGGCGATCTCTTTTCGATCATAGCCTTGCTGATCGAGAGCGAGCGAATCATCGATTTCTTCTCCTCCAATATACTCCATCGCCAAAACGAGATTCGAGGTATACGTCTCATAGATCGAGGGGGCATTGATATAAGCCGTATCTTTGTAGATTTCTTTGAAGCGCTTGGCGTTGTTGGCTTCATGATGAAAATTCATTTCTTGTTTGGCTGTGCTCCAAAATTCATCAAGCACCATATTTAGATCGACGACCGAAGAGAGCGTTTCCGATACATTGAGGACTTTGATCGCCTTGCGGATCAGGTTTACGTCGCTTTCCATTTCTTTATAGATACCTGGGCGCTGGATCTTTAAGACGACCGGATTACCACCTTTTAAAACCGCTTTGTGGACTTGCGCGATCGAGGCGGAACCAAGAGGGACTTCATCGATGCTCTCGAAAATTTCCAAAGGTGGTTTGTGATAGTTTTCTCGCAAGATCTCGAGGATCGTTTCATAAGGAAGAGGCGCGACATTGCTTCTAAGTTTTGTCAATTCTTCGCAATAACGCTGGGAGAACATATCTTGGCGTGTCGACATGATTTGGCCGATCTTGACAAAGGTGGGTCCTAGATCTTCTAAAATATGCCTGAATTTGACGGGATCCATTCCTTTTTCGATATGATATTTATGCAGGATCTTGACGATCTCCACAAAACGATGGAAGCTGGATTCATTGGTTTTCATTCTCTTCCTCCTTTCTATGGAGCGGCGTGTTCATGACATCTTCTTTTTGGAAGAGGATCTCGATCAGGCTGGCTGCGTAGTGGATCGTCGCGTTGGCGACCTGGATCTCTTTGTCGATCATTTTTTCGATTCCCTTTTTTGCTTGTTTTAACATACGGCTATTTTAGCATACTCTTCTTCGTTTTCATCTTCAAAAGAAAAATCCCGGAAGCCCGGGATCAATCTGTGAACTTATCATAAAATTCCATGCTTTCCAATACGGAAGTATCCGCGATCGGATTGTCATCTAGACGGAGCGCTTCAAGCAATCGAAGGTCTTTAAGTGGCGAAACATCCGTGATGTAGTTGGCTTTCAGCGTCAATGAGCGCAAGAATTTCAAATGTTTGAGCGGAGTCAGATCGATGATCGCATTGTGATCCAAACGCAGATACGATACATATTCAAGGTGCTCTAGCGGTTTGAGATCAGAAATCACGTTATTGTAGAGATCGATCATGCACAAATTATCCAGTCCGGCTAATGGCTCGATATTGTGGACATCGTTGTTTTCTAGGGATAGGATCGCAAGCTGCTTCATATCCTTCAAGCACTCGATATCACGGATCTGGTTGCGTCCAACATTCAATTCGACGATATTTTTATCCTCTCTCAACACATCGATGCTCGTGATGCGATTCGTAAAGAGATCGAGGCTTTCCAGCTTGTGCGCATGTTTCAAGAAATCGACATTGGTAAGCTGGCAGAATTCGGCCTTCAAACTTTCTAGATTCTCGACATTGCGGAATCGATCGACATTTTTCAGATCGTTTTTCGATACGTTCAGAACACATAAGCTTTTCATGTGATTGAGAAGCTCCATATCATGAAAGCCGGTCTGTTCCATCGAAAGCTCCTCCAAAAGCGGAAGATTTTTCAAAAAATCAAAGTTGTTCGGCTCGTTATAGTTCATATTGAGCTTTTTCAGCGATGGGAATTCTTCCAAGATCGTATAATCTTTCAAGTATGGGTTGTTGCTTACATCCAGCTCTTTTAAATGCGTCATGGAAAGGAGCGGTGAAAGATCGCTCATTAAATTAGTCGAAAGATTCAAGCTTTCTAGTGTCGAGATGTAGGTCAGATCGTCGATATAGAATCGGCGCATTCCCGACATATCCAGTTTCTTCAAATGTTTGAGCGTGCCTAAGATGGAATAGTTGAAGGGTCCATTTTCGGTATTGATCCTTAGTTCTTCGAGTTTTTTACAATGGATGATGTGCTCTAAAGAGTCGATCTTCGCTTTCTTCAGATCGAGCACTTCGAGATGGATCATGCCAGCGATGCTCGAAATGTCCATCGTATACAAATTATTTCGGGATATATTGAGTTTTTTCAGTTGACGATAGCCATGCAGCGCTTGGATATCGCGAAGCTGATTGCTCGAAACATCCAGAGTCAAGACGTTTCTTAGATCTCTGATCGGTTCAAGCGATTGTAAGTTGTTGCCGCTAGCGTCTAAAAATTCCAGGTTTTCCGCATATTGGAGTCCTTCTAGCGATTTGATCTCCATATCGGGCACTTCGAGATGGATGAGTCCTTGCAGCGATTCTGGGGTAAGCTCATCCTCTTTGATTTTTAGGTTTCGTGCAACTGCCTCTCTTAAGGCTTCATCTTTGATAAACATAGGTTTGTCCTCCTGCACTCTTTAGATTTATTATACTTGAATGATGTTTTAGAACCAATCAGAATGTTCGACTCCCGCAAAAAAAATGTGGTATACTTTTGAAAATGAATGCGCTTTACATTTAACGACTTCTTTGTTGACACTTTGTTATAGGTTTCGTATAATTTCTATAGGGAAAGCCTTATCGTGATTTTCTACTTCATCGGATTGTTGACGGCTGATGCGGGAAAATAATCGATAAGATCGAACCAGGGGGTTAAACAATGAACACAGGAAAAGTAAAATGATTCAACGCTGAGAAAGGGTATGGGTTCATTACCGGCGAAGACGGAAAAGATGTTTTCGTTCACTACTCTTCCATCAACTGCGATGGGTTCAAGACATTAGAAGAAGGACAGACTGTCACATATGATGTTATTGAAAGCAATCGCGGTCAGCAAGCCAGCAAAGTGACTGTAGTCAACACGATTGCTTAATGTAAGTCACGATCGAGGCAGCGCATGATTTAAATTCATGCGCTTTTTTTTGGGAGGTTTTCTATGGAACGCTATCAACGCATCAAAGATCATGTTTATGGAAAATTCAACGCGATCTATAATGAGATTTTAAGAGCCAACGCGATGACGCACACCAACGCGGTCGACAACTGTATCACGTTGCTCGCCATTTCCCGTAATTTAAATCTAGAACTTTGCAAGATCTGTGCTCTTTTCCATGACTTTTCTCAATATACGCAAAATTGTCCCCACAGCGAGCATGCCCGCATGTCGGCGATCTATGCCCATAATTTTTTGAGCGAAACGAATTTATTCAAGATCAGCGAAATCGACGAGATCTGCTACGCTATCTCGCAGCATTCGAAAAAAGGTCAATACGATTCTCCTTTATGCGAAGCGCTCAAAGACGCGGATGTGTTGGCTCGTTTTTTAGAAGATCCGACCAAGCAATTTGAAGGCATAAAAAGAGAGCGCCTGCTGAACGCATGCGCTGATCTTTCTTAATTCATCGTTTCTTGAAATGTTTGAAAATGAAGTTCGACTTTCGGGTCGAGCTTTTTTTTGATCTGTTCGAACGCTTTTTCAAAACCTTCTAGATCGAAGATGATCCAATCGATATACGAAAAGCTTTTCCCCATCGCGCCGCCGATCACCTTTCCTAAGTTGAGCTTCGACATCGTTTCGTCAAGCTGCTTCGAGAGCTCTTGCCGAAACAAAGCGTTATCCTTTCCTTGAAAAGGATTCACATAATAAATATATCCATAATCGCCATCTTTCGCTTTAAGATCTAGAAGAACATCGTTTTTTTCTCCTAGCGTTTCCTCGACTAAAAGTGGATGGGTGGTGAAGATGATCTTCATATCTTTACGCAAGGCGTCATGGGCAAAATCTTGATTCGGTTCATAGATCGAATAAATATCTAATGGAGAAGCGTATTCTTTCCAGTGATCCTTTTCAACGATGTCTTGGATCTTCGTGTAGAAGTCGACAAGGGAACAAAAATTTGGATTGTCCGCTTCGGGCTGGGTCAATGGTTCGACTAGCGAGATATAAGCTTCATAATACGTTTGTCCGATCGCGAGCTCTAAAAGATACATGCTCATCTCTTTGGTGTATTCGTCGTTTTCGATCAAGGAATATCCAGGACAATACACTTTGGTCTGGATCGTTTGGCTGCTTGAATCCACTGTATAGAAGACATAAAAATCCACGAGAGAATACACTTGGTCTTTGATCTGGACGGAGGCCTCGATCGCTTTTTGTGAAAGCGGCTGCAAAGAGGCGTTGATACGCCATAGCGCTTTCACGTTATCGGGCGCCATTTTTTTTAGACGCTGGGCTAAATACTGGCTCGTTTTATTTGGACCTGGATCAAAGGTCATTTCAAAATCTTCGCTGACATCTTCTACAAAAAAACTGCATCCGCTGATCGCGTTGACTTCTTCGTTCAGTCCTTGAACGATCTCGTTGATCAAATCATAGTTTTTGGTTTTTAGCGCGTTCTGCAAGTCGCTTTGTTCATCCTCAAAGCGTTCCCAGAATTCGCGAATATTTGTAACAACACTCATAATTATCTCCTCTTTTTTTTGGCAAGGATCCTCTTGTCGGTAATGATATAATCTAACGCCACATCCCACGGCTGGATCATGAATTCGCCTTCCTGCTCCTCAAAAGCGAGTCCGATATGGAGAGCCTCGCTCGTTTTTAAATAGCGATCATAATATCCTTTCCCATACCCTAAACGATTCGTATTGGAAAAAGCCACAAGCGGCACGAGGATCACATCGATTTGGCTTGGATCGCTCAAAGGATTGATGGGAGGTTCCATGACTTTGAATTGACCTCTTTCCAGTTTTGTTTGGGGATCAACTTTTTCAAAGCGCATTTGAATGGAACGAGGATCTGTTTTTGGTAAATATTGGATCCTTTCTCCAAGAAAGCGTGTCAAATCGACTTCGCCAAAGATCGGCATATAGCCAGCGACGATCTTTCCTTCTAAAAAAGGCAATAGTTTTTCAACGATTGCCCTTTCTTTGGATTCACGATCTTCGATGTGTTTTCGCTTTTCGATCCAGTCTCTTCTATCCAATGGAATCACTCATATCCAATTTGAGGAGCTGATTGAGTTCGACTGCGTATTCCATCGGAAGCTCTCTTGTGAATGGTTCCAAAAAGCCCATAACGATCATTTCGGTGGCTTTTGAACGCGACAATCCTCGAGACATCAAATAGAAGAGCTGTTCTTCGGAAATATTCGATACCGTGGCTTCATGTTCGATCTGGCTCGTTTTGTTGTAGGCTTTATTGAGCGGGATCGTATCGGAACGGGATCGCTCATCCAAAATCAGCGTATCGCACTCGACTTTCGATTTTGAATATTCGGCGTTCTTGCTTTGAACGACCCAGCCCCGGTAATTCACTTCCCCGCCATCTCGAGCAACCGATTTCGACACGATCGTCGAATAGGTATGCGGAGCAAGATGGATCATCTTAGCGCCTGCGTCTTGTTTTTGGCCCTTGGACGCCACAGCGATCGAAATACAAGTCCCTCTTGCATATTCGCCAGCAAGAAGACATGCTGGATATTTCATATTGATTCCGCTGCCGATGTTTCCATCGATCCATTCCATATGACCAAACGCGTCCACTTTGGCACGTTTAGTGACGAGATTGATAATGTTGTCTGACCAGTTTTGCACAGTTGAATACCGGCATCTCGCGTTTTTATGCACGAAGATCTCTACGACGGCCGCGTGCAAGGAATCTTTGGAATACGTTGGCGCGGTACAGCCTTCAACATAGTGGACATCCGCGCCTTCATCGACGATGATCAATGTCCGCTCGAATTGTCCCATCTGCATCGAGTTGATCCTAAAATACGATTGCAGAGGTTTTTCGAGCTTGACACCTTTTGGTACGTAGATGAATGAGCCACCAGACCATACGGCTGTATTGAGGGCCGCGTATTTATTGTCGTTATAAGGAACGAGTTTCCCAAAGTATTTCTTGACAAGTTCAGGATGTTCACGCAACGCGGAATCCGTATCTAAGAAGATCACGCCTTTTTCTTCGACTTCTTCGAGCATGTTATGGTAGACGACTTCCGATTCGTATTGGGTAGAGACTCCGGCTAAAAATTTTTGTTCCGCTTCCGGGATGCCGAGTTTCTCGAATGTGTCACGGATCGTTTCTGGGACCTCGTCCCACGATTTTTCTTGTTTCTCGCTTGGTTTGATGTAATACGTATAATCGTCGAAATCGATCTCGCTAAGATCAGGTCCCCAGTTTGGATTCGGTTTTTCTTCAAATGCGTGATATGCTTTCAAGCGCAGATCCAGCATCCATTCCGGCTCTTTTTTGATCCGAGAGATCTCGCGGACGGTTTCTTCATTCAAGCCTTTTCCTGTTTTAAACACGGAAACGTCTTTATCGTGGAATCCGTATTTATATTCGGTCGAGGGGAGTTCTTTATTGTTGTCCATCTTCTTCCCCCTTCTTTGTATCGTTGAGGATCTCTTGGATCCCATTCCATCCAATGGTCGCGCATTTGATCCGATTGGCTTGCTTGCCAACGTTTTGGAACGCGATCGCTTCATCGAGAAGCTCTTCGTCGTAAGCTTCTTCGTCTACCATCGCCATATAATTGTCGATGATCTCTTGAGCTTCTGGGATTGTCTTTCCTTTTAAAAGCTCGCCCATAATGTCGGTAGAAGCTGTCGAGATCGCGCAAGCGACACCATCGAAGCGAACATCTTCAATCTTTCCGTCTTTAACTTTCGCTTGGACGGTGATATCGTCGATGCATGAATCGCTGGCCATATGTTTGGATTTATATGAATCGTCGTTTTCGACGAGTGTTTTATTTCTTGGATATTGATAATGGTCCATGATGATATCCCGAAGGATCGTTCCATCGATATTCGCCATATCTATTCCTCCTTTCAAAAGAAAATGTCGAGACACGTCTCAAAGGAGGCTTCCTTCAAGGCTAGGACAAATTTGTCGATTTCTTCAAATGTATTGTAGAAGTAGACGCTGGCACGGCAAGTTCCAGGAACACCTAAAACTTCCCCGAGCAGCTTAGCGCAATGCTCTCCTGATCTTACAGCGATCCCTTTTGTGTTCAAAAAGCTGGCCACATCTTGCGGAAAGATCAATTCCCCTTTGTCATAGACGTTGAAGGTAATGATTCCCGACTTGGCATCCGCGTTGTAGACCTTGACATTGTCGACATCTTTGATCTTTTCTAAAAAGTAGTGCTTGAGTTCGAGCTCATAGCGGTGGATGTTTTCTTTGCCGATCTTATCGACGAATTTCATCGCTGCCGCCATGCCCAAAGCGCCTTCGATCGGCTGGGTGCCGCTTTCGTATTTAAATGGGGTTTTCTTCAGCTTTAATTTGCCACATTTTGAAAAGCGCGCATTGCTTTCGCCACCAAAGTAGATCGGGCTCAGAGCGTCGAGATATTCGAGTTTTCCATAAAGAACTCCGATTCCTGTCGGTCCGCACATTTTATGGGCTGAAAAACAAAAGAAATCCACATCGAGGTCTTGTACGTCGACAGGAAGATGTGCGATCGATTGCGCGCCATCGACAACGACCTTGATCCCGTTTTCATGGGCGATCTTTACGATTTCTTTGACTGGCGCCTCATATCCCAACACGTTGGAGACTTGTGCGAAGCAGACGACTTTCACCTTTGGATGAAGAGCTTTTTTGAAATTCTCCACGGTGATCCGTCCTTTTTCATCCAATGGAATGTACTCGACTTTGATTCCTTTGCTTTCGCCTGCTTCTAGCCATGGCAGCACACTTGAAGCGTGTTCAGCAACCGTCGAAAGAACGACATCCCCTTCTTGAAGCCATGTGTTGGTGATCGACATAGCTAGGATATTCAAACTTTCTGTGGTGCCGGATGTAAAGACGATTTCTTCTTTTTTTGCCGCATGGATAAAATCTTTCGTGAGTTTTCTTGCGCCTTCGTAAGCGAAATCGACTTGAGCGCTCATTTCATAATCGCCTCGATGCGCATTGGCTCCTAAATATGTATAGTAATGAACGACTGTATCGATCACAGATCTTGGTTTTAAGGTCGTCGCGCAATTATCAAGATAAACGAGAGGATGATCGCTCATCGTTCGCTTCAAAATCGGAAATTCTGCGCGAATTTCGCCGATATGGTCTTTAATGTCCATAAACGCCTACCTTTCTTTCCATTTCTTCCCGTGTTTTTTCTCGGATCTCTTCCTCTTGGATCATTTCGATCGTCGGCATAAAGTAGCCAACACTCAAAAGACCAAGCGCCATTTCTTTGCTCAGTCCACGGGATTCTAAATAATAGAGCTGGTTTTCGTCAGGTTCGCCGATCGTCAAGGCGTGAGAGGCTTTGACATCGTTTTCGTCGATCATCAAAAGTGGGATGACTTTGGTCGCGTGTTCTTTGCCTAAAGTCAGCACGCGCGTCTCTTGATGAGAGGCCGATTCTCTTGCCCCTTTATCGATCGTTCCATTGGCGACCATCTCATAATTCGCGCCATCTTTCAGCACCGCGAAATTATGCATATATCCATACGTATAAGGACTTGAATGGCGGACGAGGATATCGCCTTTTTTCTTTTGATCTTGGCAAAGCTGCGCTGTATAGAGTTCGATTCTCGCACCTGGCGCTTTTAGATCGAATGATTCGTAGAGTTCGAAGTCTGTATCTTCTAGATCGAGCAGTCCGAGCTTCACATCGGCGTTTTCTTGAATATCGCCGAGTAGATGAAGGCGCACTTTTCCTTGGGCTTTGTTTTGGATAAATAAATGGATCGATGTCGAGTGCATAGGCGCAAGCTCGATCCGGTATTCTCCTTCTTCTTTTAAAATCAGGCGCGTATTTCCATAGGTATGTGGGGAGACGAGGATCTTGAGTTCTTTTTCTTCTTTGAGTTCAAGTACGTCTTGAAACTCGTCTTCATAGATTCTCTCCATTAAAACCCTCTCCTTTTTGCGCCGCAGCTGCCCAATGAGATCGGTCTTGTGTTTTCTTCTTCTTTGTTGGCTTTGACATGATATTCTTTTTCGATCCAATCATAGCCTTCCTTGTCGATCTTGTCGACGAGTTCAACGCCTCCAGAGATCACGATCTTTCCATCGATCAAGACGTGGGCGTGTGTTGGCTTTAAATAGTCTAAGAAGCGCGCGTAATGGGAGACGATGATCATTCCCATATTCGTTTCTTCCTGGCATTTTTGGATCGCGTCGGCAACGATACGCAAAGCGTCGACATCCAGGCCAGAATCGATTTCATCAAGCATGGAAAGAGTTGGCTTTAAAAGCATCATCTGCACGATCTCGTTGCGTTTTTTCTCGCCGCCAGAGAATCCATCGTTCAAAAAGCGGTGAGCGAGATCGGGTTTCATTTCAAGTTCCTTGATGGCTCGATCCATTTCTTTGATGAATTTGAACAGCGAAATTGGTTTTTCGCTTCTTGCGTTGATCGCTGTTCTTAAAAAATCAGAGTTGGTCACGCCTGGGATCTCGCTTGGATATTGCATGCCTAAAAAGATTCCTAATCGGCTTCTTTCATCGACTTCCATCGCGAGAACGTCTTTTCCATCGTAAGTGATCTCTCCTTGCGTAACAGTGAATTTCGGGTTTCCCATAATGGCGGCTAAAAGCGTGCTTTTCCCATTTCCATTCGGGCCCATGAGTGCGTGTCTTTCTCCGTCTTTGATGACGAGATCGACTCCTTTTAATATTTCTTTATCGTCTACACGTACGTGTAAGTCTTTAACCACTAATTCGGGCATATTGATACCTCTTTTCACGGTGTAATCATAGCAAAATTCTATGTAAATCTCAATGCATACGATTTTGTGCAAACATTGCTTTTAAAAAGAAAATCTCTTATAATTTTATGGATATTTTAAAAGGAGGTCTCTATGTCAGACTTGATCAAAGACAATTGGTTCGTCATTTTGATCGCGGTGATCATCATCGCTTTCGTTGGCTATTTTGTATACGACTCCAATACAGGAAAGGTCGCTTCGAAGAAGGCGGATGGAAAAGATGTCGTCGCTTCATTAGCTGATTCTAACATTACGGCGGACGCATTGTTTGAAAACTTTTCACAGTTCGATGGCGCTTTGCTTTATAATTTATACCGAAACGCGGTGGTCGAACAAAGTGTGGAAACTACAAAGGAAATGGAAGAGCAAGCTAAATCGATGGAAAAAACGATCCGCTCGAACGTTTCAAGCCGGAATTCTTCAACGTACCGGGATGCGATCACGCAAGAGCTGGCCAGTTATGGATATGGCAGTTACGATGATTTATACGACTACGCTTTAATGACAGTCAAGCAGCGTTCTCTCAACCAAGAGTATGTGGATGCCCATTTTGAGGAGCTGAAAGATTCGTTGAAGGATGCGAAGCCTCGGATCGTTTCGATCATCAAGATGGAGGCGGCGGATCCTCAAAATCTTACCGATGAAGAAACGAAAAAGAGAGATAGCATCGATAAAGCGATCGAATCGGATTCTTTCGCTCAAGCGGCGACCGCTTTTTCGGATGACGCCGCAACGGCAGCCAAAGATGGTTTATTTGGATACGTCGATTCAAGCTCTTCGGCTTCTTCGACAGGTTTAGATCAAAACTTGCTCGCGAAAGGTCTTGAATTAAATAAAGGCGAGACGAGCGACTGGATCGAAGTGAAGAACTCGCAGACAGGTGTCATTTCTCTTTATAAGATCCATGTTGATGAAACGGATCTTGAAAAGATCCACCAAAACAAAGATGAAGATGTCAAAAAATCATTATTATTTTCGATCTTAAATGCGAAGGCAGGCTTGGAAGCGGATATTTTGGAAAACGCGGCGAAAGATCTAAAGATCGAATTTGAAGACCAAGACGCAAAAGAGAAATTGGATCGATATATCGAACAATTGAAGGGAGGCAATGCGTAATGAAAAAGAGTTTGGCAATGCCTTTGATGCTTTCGGTTTTGTTGTTGAGCGGCTGCTCTAGCGAACATACGACTTCGATCACAGATGCTAGCGAAAAAGTCATGACGATTGGCGATGTAAGCGTGACGAAAGGTCAAGAATACGATTTATTAAAAACAAGCAATGGTCCAGTTCAAGTCATTACGATGGCGCAGAACGTGATCTATGATAAAGAAGTGCCTGTCAATGAGGAAATGAAAAAACAAGCGGAAGACCAATTCAAATTGATTGCTGAAAACAATGAAAAGGTCGTCGATCAAATCGTGAATCTCGGCTATAAAGATAAACAGGATTATATCGATAAGGTCTTGCTTCCTAGTGTGCAAGCGCAAGCGCTTATGAAAAAATATTTTGTGGATGACGCGGAAACGATCGAGCTTCAATATAAACCAAGTATTGCGCAAGTGATCCAATGCGACACAAAGGAAAATGCCGATCAGGCTTTGCAAGCATTGAAGGATGGAAAAACGGCGCAAGAAGTCGCAGAACAATATGGACTCGATTCTTCTAGTTATACGGGTTCTGAGGAATTGGTCACGACAAATGATTCCGCTTTGCCAACGCGGTTAATCAACGCGCTCAATTCGGCGAGCGAAGCGGGAGTCATGCCTGAGGTGTATGAAACCGAGGATTCGAATCCAGCCTATTATGTGGCTGTTCTCGTTTCCAATAATTATGATGAAAATGTAGATAGGATCGCGGATACGCTTGGAAGCGATTCGAGCATGTCGAAAAGCTGTCTTGTCTATTATTTAACAAAATACGATTTTGAGGTGTATGATCAAGAATTGTTTGATTATTACAAGCAAAATACGCCTGAGTATTTAGTGACCCACCCTGATTTGATGGAAACGGCGAAAGAAACGGATTAAGATGTTTAAAAAAGGATATCCCTTGAGGATATCCTTTTTACGTTATGTTTTTAGACAGCTTTTTCTTCGACTTCAGTCGCATTCACGATCCATCTTTGATCAGAACCTACCCCGACGCACGTCGATAAAGACAAGATCTTGGAGGCTTGGCTCACTTGAAGGTCGCGGTTCGTGTTGGCACCTGCGGTATTGATGAGTTCATCATAATAGTTCTGGAACGTTTCCGGATCTGTGTAGTCTTCATTGAGCAAATAGCGATCATCAAAGGTGAGTGCGGAAAAGACTTGGTATTTGATCGTCTTAGTTGGCGTATAGATATAAATATAAGGTTGAGATTCGAAAAACGCTGGATCCTCATATTTGTGAAGGTCTGTGAACATGGAATCCCATTCTGGATTTTCCGTAAATACAGTGTGGCCATAGACAGGTGTGACTGGATCGCTGAAGTCTTTCTTATTGTAGCGTTCGGTATAGATCGATCCTGCTTCGTTATCTTCTTTATTGATCGTTCTTCGTAAGTAATAGCTGTCGTCATCGGCGGACTGCACGATCGGGTAGTCGACTGTTGTGTCTGGAATATAGATCCATGCGTATATATCGGGATTGGTTTGTTCAAGCGCGGCGAAGTCGATCTTCCGGTTGATTGGATCGTTATCGTCGACTACGACTTCTTCTTGAACTTTTTCGTATTCCTTTTTTGCCTTTTCTAAGTTCTTTTCTTTTGAGTTTGAGCATCCACTGAGCATCAAGACGCCCGCAAAGAAAAGAAAACCTAATTTTTTGAGTGTTCTCTTCATAGTGTTCTCCTTTTTATGCCACTCATTATACTACAAGATAGCTATAGTAAGAAATACCTTATTAATTCTTTATCGCTTTTAATTGAGATGGGGATCGATCGTTTGATCGTCGAGTTTTTTCAGCTTGGCTCGATGTGAGATCTTTCGTTCTGTTTGTAGGCGACCGAAATGGATCGTATACACTTTGTTGATCGGATCGGATTGCAAGATCGTTCCTTTTCCAAAGGCGGGATGTTCGATTCGATTGCCAGGCTCGAATTCGAGTTCCTTTTTTTTAAAGCGCATAAAATCGGTGTGGATGCCGATAAATTGCTTGCTGTCTTCGATGAGAGTTTCTGGAAGCTTAGGATCGTATTCAACGAGGCTTGGATCGATATCGAGCACAAAGCGGCTCGGATATTTTGGCGATCCATCAAAATTTCTTCCTTGCGCTCCGCTTAAGTAGAGTCTTTTTTTCGCTCGGGTCAGGGCTACAAAGGCAAGTCTTCTTTCTTCTTCCATGGATTCGATCGATTGCACTTTTTTTGTCGGAAACATTCCTTCATTGAGTCCTACCACAAAGACATTGTTGAATTCGAGGCCTTTTGCGGTATGGATCGTCATCATTTTGACGGAATTCTTTTTCATATCGAGATCCGCGTTCGTATAGAGGGCGATATGGTTCAAATAGTCGGCGAGTTCGGCTTCTTCCCCGCTGTTGATTTCATAATCTAAGATCGATTGTTTCAGTTCTGCAATATTATCCAGGCGTTCTTGACTGCCTTCTGTCCTAAGCATCCTTTCATATCCGCTTTCGTTGAGCAGCTTTGAAAAGAGATCAGAAATACGTTGTTCTTTGGATTGGCTGCTGAATGTTTCGATCAATTCAATGAAGGTCAGCGCTTTCGTCGTTTTAAATAAGTCTGAATTCGCGTTTTCTTTTAGCGCTTCATAGAGGCTGATCTCTTTTTTGGCCGCATATTCTTTAAGGTGTTTGATGCGGCGGTTGCCGATGTTTCGTTTTGGGACATTGACGCATCGCAAAAACGAGAGATCGTCTTTGTACGCGATCATTCTTAAATACGATAGGGCGTCTTTGATTTCCATGCGTTGGAAAAACGAGACGCCTGAGTAGATCGTATAAGGAAGCTCGGCCTTCAAGAACACTTCTTCAATGACTCGAGATATATAATGGGCTCGGTAGAGGATGGCGATCTCGTTGAGCTGAACTCCTTGTTTTTGAAGGGCTTTGATTTTTTCTAAAATCCATTTGGCTTCATCGTCTTCATTTTTTCCATAGTGGACGAGGACATCTTTCCCGTCAGAAAGTGTTGGGATCAAATCTTTCTTGATGCGTTGTTCATTGTTTGAGATCAAGGAATTGGCGGCGTTCAAGATCTGAGGGGTGGAGCGATAGTTTTTGGGCATCATGATCGTTTGGGTAGGCACAAAATCGTTAGGAAAATCGAGTAGATATTGGATGCGCGCGCCTCTCCACGTATAGATCGTTTGGTCGGGATCGCCGACAATGAATAAGTTTTTATGGTATTGGGCGAGGACTTTCATCAAGCGATATTGGAGTTCATCAATATCTTGAAATTCGTCGATCATAATATATTCGAGTCGTTCTTGCCATTTTTGACGAATTGTTTCGTTTTGTTCAAAAATATAGAGCGTTAAGACGATGAGGTCGTTATAGTCGAGTCCGAACATTTTTTTGCATTGATACAAATATCCATAAAATATGATCTCTTTAGGATTTTTGGCTTTTTCATATTTTTCTTTGAGAATATTCAGATCCATTTCGATCAAGTCTAAATAGTATTCTGGATTTTCTTCGAGTTTGATGATTTCGATCATATCTCGCGCCTTGGAGAAGGTCATATGTCGAAGGGTCAAATTTCTTTCTTCGTAAATGATCTTTAAGATTTCGTCGATATCGCTGTTGTCGAGAACAATAAAGTTTTTGGGATAGCCGATCGCGAACGATTCTTCAAGAAGCACGGTGTTGCAGAAGCCATGAAATGTGCTGATGAGCCCTGTATCATTGTCTCCAGTTAATTGATGGATCCTTGAGCGCATTTCATTGGCGGATTTATTCGTAAAGGTCACGCAGAGGATGTTGGCTGGCATGATACCGAGTTCATTGACTAGATAAGCGAAGCGGTGCGAGAGGGCTCTTGTCTTTCCGGTTCCTGCTCCAGCGATAACTCGAACGTAGCCTTCTGTTGTTGTGATGGCTTTTTGTTGTTCTGAATTGAGGATTGGTTTTGTATGATTCATAGGTTCATTTTATCACATTGAATGACAGTTTTTCTGAACTTAAAAAAAAAGATCGTTTGTTTGATTCATTTTGATCGATATAAGGTATGATAGACAGCATAAGGGGATATAAATGATGAAATTTAAATTATGGTTCAAAACGTACTTTAAAATTATTTTGGTTGTTTTTTTGCTTCTTTTGATCGGATCGAGCGTTTGGTTTTTGTTCTTTCGTTTTGATGAGACAGCTTCTGGTTTGTCTTACTTGCGGACGCAGAAATCTAAAGATATTGTCCAGCTGAAAAATGATCTTGCAACGCGTGATCAAGAAGAACTTGAGCAGATGATGGGCAATGGTTCCTTGGAGATCTTTGATTTATTCAGAGACTTTTTGATTTTTGGCGATTCAAGGGTTTATGGTTTTGAGAGTTATGGTTTTTTTCCTGCTGAAAATGTTTTAGCAGATGCGGGCCATACGATCATGAATATTGATGAAGGGATCGAGACGGTTAAACAAAGGCAGCCTAAGAATTTGTTTTTTTCGTATGGAGTCAACGATATGGGATTGAATATCGGTGAAAATGAAGGTGATCCTGGATACGATGTCGTCTACGAGGAGCAGATCAAGAAACTTTTGGCTGTCGATCCTGAGGCTCATGTTTATGTAAATTCTATTATTCCGGCCACGCCGGCCGCGCTTCAAAAATCGCCAAGATGGGATAAGGTGGATGCCTTCAATGCGAAGATCAAAGCGATGTGCGATAGAAATGGTTGGACGTATATTGATAATGATGCGCTCGCGCAAGGCGGACAAGCGAATATTTATCAAGAAGATGGTGTTCATTTCCTTCAGCCATTTTATAGTCGGTGGGCTGAAAATATATATAATACCAAAAAGAAAGCGGATGCTTGAATGAAAAAAACAGAGTTTGTTCAATGAATGCAAACTCTGTTTTTTGTATTTATTCTGTAGGAGCGGATTGCGTCGTTCCGCTGTCTCCTCCTGTTGATGGTGGTGTTGTTCCCCCGCTATCTCCTCCTATCGAAGGTGGCGTTGTGGTTCCGCTATCTCCTCCTGTTGATGGTGGGGTCGTTGTTCCACTATCCCCTCCACCTGAAGGTGGCGTGGTTGTTCCGCTGTCCCCTCCTGTTGATGGTGGCGTGGTGCTTCCGCTATCCCCTCCTGTCGATGGTGGAGTCGTACTTCCACTATCTCCTCCTGTTGATGGCGGAGTCGTCGTTCCGCTATCTCCTCCTGTCGATGGTGGAGTCGTTGTTCCACTGTCTCCTGGATTGTCTGTTCCAGTGTCTTGGGCTGGTGGCGTATAGCTAGGTTCGTTATAGACTGGTTCATTATACACGGGTGGTGTCCATACATAATTGGAGTCGGAGAAGTTGTCCCGATTGGCTTGATATTCTTGAGCGGTCGGGGCTTGAACGACTTGTTGTTCTTCTTGCGGTTGTTGTTCCTCTTCTCCCTCTTTTTTTGGCATCTTCGATTCATCTCCGCTCATGATGACTTCATTATAGAATTTTGATGTATAGCTCATTTGTCGATTGAGTTCATCGTAACCTAATAATTCGATGAGCGTAGGTGTTTCTGAATACAAGGATGTCCCTAATCCTAAGCGGCTTCCTTGGATCGAGGCGCCTAATGATTCCAAGATCGTCGGGAAAATATCCATTGTCGAATATTCTCGAGTTCGATTGAGTTTATATTCAGGACCGTTGATAACGGTAAAGAATGTTTTTCTCGTGAAATCATCTGGTACGGCTTCGGCGACGAAGCCGTCCATACTTTGATGGTCTCCAGCAATTACGATTGTCGTGTCTTTGTAGAAATCTTGTTTTTGACACCATTTTACAAATTCGGCGACTTTATGGTCTGAACATTTGATGACATTTTCGTATTGGGAATCAAATTCATCAGGACAGTCTGGACATTTGTATCCATCTTGAAAGTGGGTGTCTACAGTCAGCATCGTAAAGTTGAATGGTTGATCATTTTTTGCGATGTCCGTTAGTTCTTTTTTAGCGTATTGAAAGAGTTTTTTATCTTCATATCCCCAGAACACATAGTAGTCGTCATCGATGATCCCATCTTTTTTAGCGGTATTGTAGTCGAAGATTTGATAGTTTCCGTGTTGCTCGTAATAGTTTTTACGGCCCGCGAACGCGGCATCGGATCCGCACATAAAGTAATTATGGTAGCCTTCGTCCTCTAAAATATCCCCGAGTCCTTGTACTGTCGGCATGAACTGGCTCGAATCTTCAAAGTTGCGGTTGAATTCTCCATTCCCGATATTGAGGGGGATGGCCATCGATTGCGCCGCGATTCCGGCGATCGTCCATACTGTATTGCCTGGGGTTAATCCTCCGTTCAAATTTTTGTCGTCTTTTGCGGAGAAGTCGGTGTTTTCTTTGGCTAGCTTTGTAAGCTCAGGAATGAGCGACTTTTTAAAGCCGCCACCTTCTTTTGTGTCGGTATAGCTTTGTTCCATGGATTCACACAATATATAGATCAAATTTCTTTTCTTCTCGGGAAACTTGATTTCGGTCGTATTGGCATCGACATAATATTTTTCGTATAGATCACTTTCTTTTCCTAGACTTGCTTGATATTCTCCGATACCGAGCATTTCATATAAAGCGATTCCTTGAAAAGTATCGACAGAGATCATCAGGCAAAGAAGAACGATGATGCCTCCTTTGAGTGTTTGCGTAAATTTGGCGGGATCGAACTTTGTTTTGAGTATTCCTTGTTTATTGTAAATATAAACGAGCAGCAGTGCGATGTAAGCGAGCGTTCCGATCAGCAACAGAGGCCATTGACGCGCGAAGAAATCTCCAATCACTTCGGCGACTGTGTTTTCGGATCCGGACATGCTGTTTTGAAGCGTATAGAGCACTTGAGCAAATCCACCGACCGTGAGTCGCGAGGTAAAATAATATTTTGCGTAAATGATAATATTCAATAAAAGAAAGAATATATATGATAATGTGCTTAAAAATATCCACATGTAAGTTAGACCCTCCCATTTAATGGATTGTACTGGGTTATGCAAAAGAAAGCAATATTTATTTTATGGATTTATTTGAATCGTCTTTGGATCGATCAAAGAATCGCTCGTAACGATGCATCCAATATCTTGTATTGAATCCTCGGCTTTGATTTTGGAATTATACTCTTTATTGCTGAAGATGAATGTTCGTTGGTCAATGTGTTCGATTTCGCAGTTCCAATAATCATCGATCTGAACGGGTTCAGGAAATTTGATTTCAAAACGCCAAGAGCTAGCTGTTTTATTTGTATTGTTTTGGATCGAGGCTAAATACTGCATGCTGTATTGATTTCCATTTTCCCAATGATTTGTTTCTTGGAAGGTTGTAGTTAGTTTAGCTCTGGCTTCTGCCTTTTTTTCTGATTTTATTGGTTTCTTCTGATTTGCTTGGTCAAGCAACCAATGTCCTGTTGGGGATAGGTCTGACAGGCTCCATGTTTCCATGTTCGCATCTGGTACAAGAATCGAAGATGTTTCTTGTTTATTGGATGCGTTCCATAGGATTCTTCCTGTTTGATTCTTATTTAATAGATCGATCCATTGTTTGGCGTTTGCTTCATCGATGTTTCCATTGCCGCTTGCGTCGCAAATTCCATATTCGCTGACGATGATCGGTATTTTATTCACATTTTGAAGGTACTTGTTTCTTAGATCGTCTTTATGTGTCGCGGCATAAAAATGGAGGGCGTAAGCGATGTTGGAGTATTTTAATGGTTTTCTGGCGGCTTGATCGATATCTTGCGACCATGTAGGCGTTCCGACGATGATTAGATTGTTTGAATGTTCTCTTATGGCTGGGATAATTTGATTGGCGTATTGGGTGACACCTTTCCATGTCGTTTTTCCATTGGGTTCATTGCAGATTTCAAAGATGACGTTTGGGGTTTTTCCGTATTTTTGGGCCATTTTTTCAAAGAACAATTTGGATTGATCTTTATATTGAAGCGGGTCTTGATCGGATAAAATATGCCAATCGATGATGCAATAGAGGTTCAATTGTTGACAGAGCTGAACGCCTTTGTCGATGCGCGATTCTAAGTTTTGTTGATCTCCTCCTGTGCAATAGCCTCCATCTTCAGCAGTATACATAGCTATGCGAACGGTATTCAACCCAAAATCGTCCCTGAATCGTGTAAAACTATTTTGATTGATGATTTCTGGAAACCAAGCGATGCCGTGGGTCGAAATCCCTTTTAGTACGAACGGTTTCCCTTTTTGGTCAACGATCCTATTGTTTTGGATTTTCAAGGATGCGATTTTTGGGGTAGGTTGATCTTTTTGTTGGTGATAAAGTTCTTGTTCGATCATGCTCTTTAATTCAAGGCTCGCATTTTTTTCAGTACTCAATTTAGGGTTCATTTCTTGATCCGATTGTTGGGCTTTTACTATCATAGGTTCTCCATTCATGAATAGAAAAGCAAGGAATATCGTAAGTACAAGATAAATAACATGCTTAGTTTTCATAGGCTCTCTCCTCGTATTTCTATTATATCAGTATTATTTGAGATTATTTTTCCTGATAACTAAAAAAAGGAAAGGTTGTCAACCCATCCTCTTTAAAGCTTTGTTATAAAATTGTACCAATTTCTTGCGTAAACTGAACGCTGAGGTTGATTTCGGTTATATGGCCGTTCATAATTGTTCAAAAAAGCTAGAGCTAAATACTCTGGCGTTTCTTTGGAATTTACAAATTGGTAAAAATTTAAAGGATATTCTTTCGTAGCATAATACTGTCCGCCATATTGATATTCGTCTAAGATCTTAGCACATTGTCCATATCCGCTTGTGATGGAATATCCTCTCTCTATGAGCCAATTGATCACATTGGTTGCTGGTGTCCATTGCACTAAACCAAATCCACGATCAAGATTGTTTTCTTCGCGCCCTTCCCATAAGCCTGGGTTAATATTGGATTCTGCTTGCATATTGCCTAGGATCGCGGATACGGCATTCGGTGTCCAGCCTTGGTTTTTAAAAAAGTTCCAAACTAGTGTCGCGTTATGTTCCATTTGGCTGATGGTTAAATAATTGTTTGTCGAGATCCATAGAGCATCATTGGCAACTTGTTTGAATGTGAATTGTTGGGCTTTTGTTCCATTGGATTCATACAATTGGATGTTGGTCCCATTCATTCCAAGAGCTGCTGTAACATCTAAAACGAAGGCGTCATTTTCTGCGGAAACGATCGAGATCGTTCCATTCGTATTTTTGATCAAGATCCATTTATCCAAGCAGGAACTCTTGTTTAATTCATTTTGAATGACATTAGTCATATTTTTTACAGCTGAAGCGGCTGTCAATAGTTTTCCTGAATTGATGTTTTGGATCGTGACATATCCACGATTATCATTGAGCACTCTAAATTGTTGAGCAAACGTATTGTTGGATGTATACAATTGAATATTGGCTCCATTTTCTTTAGAAGCATTGCTTACATCTAGAACAAAATTTGGATCAAGATTCGTATGGATCGTATAATATCCATCGCTGATTGTGTTCTTATTTTTAGAAGCTAAACGATCAATTCTTGTTCTTAAAGATTCTGCTTTTATGAAAGTCCACGTTTGGGAGGCGTGATTTCCTTTATTGCCATAGATCGTACTGTTCATGTTTGAATTCGTTAATAGAATATATGGATCTAGAGCGGATACGATTTGATAGTTGTTTCCGCTTTTGATGGCAACCCATTTTTGAGCACGTGTTCCATTATTTGAATACAATTGAACGTTGTTTCCATTGTTGGTTTGAGCGCCCAATACGTCGAGGACTTTTCCTGTACCAAGGTTCGTAAAGGTGATAAACCCATTTTGATCGTGGTTGACTCTCCAAACTTGACTAGAAAAATTATAATTTTTTTCCAGGTCTACATTTGCTCCATTTTTATTTTGTCCATTTTCTACGCTTAATACATAGTTATTGGTGACATTGGAAATCGTATAGTCTCCATCAACGAGTGTTTTGACATTTTTAATGGCTAAATCTTTCAACGTTTCTTCTTTCGAAATATAGTGTAAAAAGTTCCATCGTTGGGCTTTGGTGTTGTTAGATTTATACAATTGAAGGTTGCTTGTGTTTGTCGCATAGCCTCCGTATAGGTCGAGTACATAGTCTGCATGGAGTGCGGAGGTGATCTTGAAGCCGGCAGTTGTTGGCGTTAAGATCCATTTTTGGGCTTTCGTTCCATTCCATTCGTATTGCTGGATGTTCGTGCCGCTTTGGACTAGTGCTCCTGTAACATCGAGCACTTTTCCGGATCCTGCGTTCCAAAAGGAATAGGTGCCATCTTTTTGATCGTAGCGGACTTTCCAGATTTGAGCGGCTGTGTCATTGTTTTCATAGATTTGGATATTTTGTCCATTTTGTTTTCCGCCTCCACTTACGTCTACGACATATTTTTGATCTACAGCACTTTGGATCGTGTAATCGCCATCTTGTAAGAGCTGGTTAGCGCCTGCCCCTGCGATCTTTAGATCTTGGATTTCTTCATTCGGTATTTCATCTTCATTGTTTTCGATTGATTCCTCTTGTCCTTCTTCTTCTAATGAAGCGTTTGAGTCGAGTTCTGAAACGAAGCTCGATTCTTTCTCGTTTTTTGTTTCGGTCGACTCTTCTTCCAAAACATATTGATCTTGTACTTCTTGAGAAGCTTCGGTCGTATCGAATTCTTGTTCTAAGGGGGAATTAGAAGGGTGTGTTTTGATTTCTTCTGCTTTTAGTTGCGTGATCATAGCGGTTGTTCCAAGAACCACGCCAGATAGCGCGCTTGTGAATGTGATCAATTTTTGTTTATCCATAATCTTCTCCTAGATATCTATAAGTATACCAAATCCAAAAGCAAAAAAGGAGTGATCCTTTTACAGATTCTCCTTATTTTTGATCAATATCCATTGATTTTGTTGGCCGAAGAAATAATATAGCTTAAATTATTTCGAATATATGGTCCTGGACAAGCGGTGTTTCCGACATCTCCATGAACATTGACATTCTTTCCATATTCTAGACGGCCAAGAACATTTCGCGCGGCAATATCTGCGACGAGTCGAATCAAGGAATTCATCGTTTGAGTCGTTAGACTATGTCCTGTTGGATAACTTCCATCCGAATTTTCAATCGAGACAGAATGGAGATTGCTATTCCAGTTTCCGTTTGCCCAAGCAGTATTTTTTTCGTCGACATATTGGCAGATTTCGCCATTTTTTCCAATTCCGTAATGAGCCGATGCTTCGCGGTTTGGGTTCTGGAAAACATGTCCACAATTCTCAGCGCTTGAAACTCCATCCATATGGTGGATCGTGATATGTGTGATCTTATTTCCTTCTCTACCGACCGTATAGTTGTTTTGATGGGCATGCACCCATTTTGAAACATAATTTGAATTCGAAAACTGAACTGAGCTATCTGAAATATTCAGCTTTTTTAAATTGAACTTTTGCGCGTTTGTTCCATTCCAAGTATACAATTGCACGTTTTGGCCACTTTTACCTAATCCGCTTAAAATATCGATGACATAATTCGTATTCATTGCTGACATGATCTTGATCGTTCCATCCGCATTCTTTTGGAAGATCCATTTTTCATTCCAAGAATTCGAATTATCATCCGATATTGAAAGATTTGTGAAGTTAGAGGCGCTTCCAGCGACCGAAATGTATTTTTTTGCATGGACATTTAGAATCGAAGAGAAGCCCAAAGCATCGGTAATAATTTTAAAGCGTTGCGCGTTTGTTCCATTCGAAGTGTAGATTTGTAAATTGGCGCCTTTTTTTGTTTCGGCTCCTGCAATATCGAAAACGAGTTTATCATTGATTGCTGAATGAAACTCGTAATATCCATCTGCAACGGTTCCTTTATTTTTGGAAGCAAGATTGCTTGCTTCTTCGCGAATCGAAGTTGTTTTTGTGAACGCCCAGGCTTGAGACGCACTCGTTCCTTTATTCTTTTCACTGTCCACATTGGATCCGTTCACGCTCATTCTTAAAGTGGAAGATAAAGCAGAAATGAGTTGAAGTGCTCCCCCATTTTTGATTGTGATCCATTTTTGAGCCCGAGTATTGTTGGAATCATATTGTTGAATGTTTGTCCCATTGACTTTTGAAGCGCCGCTAATATCTAATACGCGGCCAGAATTCATATTGATCAGCGTTACATATCCGATTGAATCGTGTTCCACTTTCCATTTTTGCGTTTCTTGATTTGAAGTAGATGTTACTTCGATATTCGCTCCGTTCGAATTCGAGCTATTGGAAACAGTTAAATACTTTCCAGTTCCCGTGTTTCGAATTAAATAGATTCCATTTTCAAGAGTATTTTTATTTTGGGAAGCTAACTTATCTAAGTACGCAACTTCATTGATCAGCTCTTGGAATATCCAACTTTGTGCTTTAGTATTGTTGTTTTGATAGATCTGTATATTGGTTCCATTTTTTGTATTCGCTCCCGATAAATCGAGAACATAATTTGGGTTGATGGCTGAGACAAGTTTATAACCAGCTGTAGTAGGAACAATGTGCCATTTTTGAGCGTTTGTTCCATTCCAAGCGTATTGTTGGATATTGTTGCTGTTTTGAGCAAGACCTGCATTGACATCCAAGACTTTACCAGAACCTTTATTGGTCAAGGAATAATAGCCTCCTTTTTTGTCATAAACAACTTTCCATATTTGCGCATTCGTTCCATTATTTTCATAGATTTGAACATTCCCGCCATTTGATTTGGATCCACCGTTTACATCCAAGACTTTGTCACTGTTCAAAGAGCTTGCGATAAAATACTCTCCGTCTTTAATATACTGTGCAGATCCTGCCCCTACGCTTTTAAGATCATCAACTACTTCGTTTGGAGAAACAACAGGTTCTTGAGATTCTAACAGTTTAGATTCATCGATGGTTTCTTCCGATTGATCTTCTTTCGCAAAAAATTGTTCTTCTTGCTGAACATCATCCTTTTGATTTTGGATATTCTCATTATTGTTTTGATCAACGTCTTCATATTCAGATTCATTGTTATCCAATCCATCAGTTTGGATTGTTTCTGGTTCTTGATTTCCTTCTTCTGATGCTATTATGATTGGTTCACTTCCATCGTTTGCTAAAATTTGGATTCCTTGTGCTAAGGAAACGATTCCAATTCCGCTTGCTACGGCAAGACCTGCTACCCATTTATTCTTCATATTCTTTCTCCCTATTAAACTTTAACAAACTTCCATTTTTGTGCATTCGTTCCATTGTTCGAATACAATTGAATATTTCTTCCATTAACTGCATGTGCTCCAGATAGATCTAATACATAATCTTTGTGGAGAGCCGATACGATTTGAATGCTTCCATTCAAGTTTTTAAAAAACCACTTCGTCGCATATCCGTTCAAATTCGACTGAATCACATTGAGTCCACTTTTCGCCTGATTTCCTGCTGTTCCTAAATACTTCCCGGAATTGATATTTTGGATGAGAGCGTATCCATTCCCGTCATAGCTGATTTTCCATCTTTGGGCTCCAGTATTATTGTCGGCATAGAGCTGTATATTGGCTCCATTGTTTTTGTTGGCGGCAGTCACATCCAAATTGTAGGAACCATTGACCATCGAGTGGATCTCGTATGTTCCGACATTTACGAGTTTCTTTCCTTGCTGGGCCATTTTATTCATAGCCGTTCTTGGATCTTCTTTTTTAATGAATGTCCAGCGTTGCGCTTTTGTGTTGTTGCTTGCATAGATGGCGATATTGGTTCCATCTTTTGTCTGTGCGCCAGCTAGATCAAGGACTAGATTCGTATTCAGCGCCGAAACAAGTTTGATACCGTCTTCGAGTTTAACGGCGATCCATTTTTGAGCTCTTGTGCCATTCCATGCAAATTGTTGAACGTTGGTTCCATTTTTGGTCGATCCACCATTAACGTCTAAGACTTTACCAGATCCAACATTCATAATTTTGAGATAATCGCCTTCATAGCTGATTCGATATAGCTGTGCGTCGGTTCCATTGTTCGTGTAGATCTGAACGTTTGCTCCATTGTTTGTACTAGCGCCTGTTACATCCAACACTTTATTTCCGTTGATCTTAGATCCGATCACATAATATCCATCGCTTATTGTTCCTTTAGATTGTTGTGCTAAAGCATCCGCATTTCTTATTACAGCATCCAGATCATCCAAGCTCCATAACTGAGCTTTTGATCCGTTGGAAGCATAAATTTGTAAAGTATTCCCATTTCGGAAATCAGCAGCTGGTATATCAAGGACATATGCCGAATCTATTGCTGTTGAGAAAACATACCCATTGGCTGTAGAACGGATCATCCAATAGCTGGATAGATCATTTCTGAGTGATTGCTGGGTAACTTTTAATCCATTATGCACATTTCTCCAATCTGAAGAAGTTGTTAAATACAAACCTGAATTCCGATTTTTGATCGTATAGTAGCCGTTTTTTTGTTTTTCGATATAGTATTGTTGCGCATTTGTATCGTTGGATTGGTAGATCTGCAAAGAAACGCCTTTATTTTTTGATCCTGCAGGTACATCGATCACTAGATTTCCATTTCCTTTTGAATGAATCGTATATCTTGAATTTGTGATTGTTGAATCTACGATATAAAAAGCTTTCTTTAGAGTTCCTTTATAGAGTCCTTTACCCATTACGCTAACCGTTGCTTGTCCAGGTTTTGTATTGTTTTCAAAAGAAAGTGTGTAGTCCTTTCCTTCTTGAAGTTGGATATAGTTTCCATTTTGAGATATTCCTACGATTGGTTTCGTTGTGATCGGTTTTCCTGTATATCTTTGATCTCCGATGACGATCGTTCCTTGCGAGCTTAAAGAACTATTGATAATTTTTTTGACAATTTTTCCTAGAGCATAAAATGGACCTCCATTTAAATTATCGCCCGAGTCTTTAGAGCGTACATCCCAGACAGAAGATAAACTATACCAACCTTGTTGATTATCATGTAGAGGGTCATGAACATAAACTTGTCCATTTCGGTATCCCGATAAATAAATCTCATGGGTTACACCGCCATAATATGGACACCACCTGCTAAAACCAACGGCACCAGCAACAATATTTCCTTCTAGAAGAGAATCGATGATCGAGTTATAGCCTAAATTATTTTTATAGGTCAAACCATATGTTTTAGCAATATATTCCCAAACATCAGATGTCGTACCATATCCACCAGGAGCGTTCAAATATCCTTTTTTATTCATTTCTCTTGCGATATCTACAGGACTATAATGCGTTTGATTAAAGTAGTTGATTACTGAAGTAGCTGTCATTGCTACGCAGCCACTCGAAGATAGAGTGAGTCCTCCAACATGAATCATAGCCCATTGCCCATCATTTTGGTTATAATAAGGAATATTTTCTAAATTGGAAGATATGATTTTTCCAGTAGAATCGGCTGTAAACTTTCCTCTTCCATCCGCAGAAGTAAATGATCCTGTTTGAATGGCGCCTTTAGCATCACAAAATACGAGTTTTCCATCATATTGAATGAATCCAGCTAGTGGATTTCCATCATTATCGAATAGATGGGTTGTATTTCCAATTTTTTTCTCACCAATAGCCAATTGGCCATTTTCATAATATTTATTGTTGTTCCATCCCGTTTGGCCGGTGGCTTTCATAGGTGCTGCCACGACCTTTTTGATCGGTGCGATTTGACTTCTTCTTTCGTTTCAATCACATCGACAGTTTGTTGAGGTTTCGTTTCCAATATGGGAGCTTCTTCATCTGCGTCTTTCTTTTCCTCTATCGTAGAACTTCCTATTGGTGAAGATTCTCCTTCTTTTTGGAAAATAGTTCCCGAAGTTCCTTCTTCGTTTTCGGTCTGTTCTAGAGTCTGGTCCTCATCAGTTGGCTCTATATCAGGATCCGGATCTTCATGAGCTATATCCGTTTGTACTGTTGATTTAGAATCTTCGTTTGGTGATTCAGATGCTGGTTGTTCTTCCCCCACGACCAACACTTCCTCTGATTGACTTGCTAAAGCTTCTTGATTCATCACTGCCCATCCACTGCTTAAGCGTAAGCGGGAAATAAAACAGCGTATAGAAAACGCTCATCGAATCAGAGACA
>Connie_p2__coassemble_429_pt1 | contig 61204 bp, 55 predicted proteins | sample Connie_p2__metabat2_low_PE_010 | metagenome-assembled genome bin Connie_p2 | reverse complement strand
ATATCAGATACGTCTTTTGCGGTTAAGTATGATTTTTTCATGGGTTGTCCTTTCTATGCTTGAATGTTTTTCTCGGGTGTTTGGCAATTAACAACAAGAATTTCTCCAATTTCTGAGTCCAAAGCCGGATGCTCTTTGATCTGTTGAGCTTGGATTTTGTTTTCAAGTTTCAAAGACTCAAGGTTCTCTCTTTCTTTGATCCATGCTTTCGCTCTTTCGATAGGATCTTCGATCATGTAAGAGTCTTTTTGGCTGACGGCTTTTTCAAGCTCGATAAGCTTGTTTCGGATTGCCATTCCGATTGGAGTGCGCTGGATCATGGCGATATGTTTCGCCATGTCAAATTTGAGCAGGTGTTCTTGTTTAGGACGGCCGCCAGTACTTTCCGACAAAAATGTCGAAAAGTCTTTCGCTTCTTCAAAGCCGTATTCGCACATCCTCGGGAACCACTTGTCGTAAGGTGTTTTAATGCCTAACTTTTCATGTAGCTCCCTTCCAAGGACAACTCGTTCACTTGTGTCTGTTTTATAAACCGGGATGATTTCTTCATTAAAGATTTTTAATTCGTTCATAAATGTCCTTTCCGATTTACGGATAAACCGTTATTAACTGGTAAAAAAATTAAAGAGTTATAACTCACCTGATATAACTCTTCGATTTTTTTCAAAAGAATAACATCGGGATATGACTTTCCTCGCTCGTAGTTGCTAAGCGTGTCTTCTGATATACCTAACAGCGAGGACGCTTCTTTTTGGGATAGTCCTCTGTTCACTCGAGCGGCTTTTAAAGTCATCTTCAATTCTTCCATATTGGCTCCTTTCTGGTTACACCGTTATCATATTACGGTTATTCCGTTCTGTCAATGGTTTATCCGTAATCTTTTCCGATTTTATCGTAGTGCTTTACGGTTTTTTGGGATATACTCAAGATGTAAGCTTGATAGAAGGGAGAATATTATGAGCGATTTAGGAAACAGACAGATCATGGCTGAGAACATTAAATATTTCATGAAAAAGAAAGGCGTATCTCGTAAAGAACTTTCTGGAGCTATTTCTGTCCCCTACACAACTGTTTCGGATTGGATCAACGGAAAAACTTATCCAAGAATAGATAAAATAGAATTGATGTCTAATTTCTTTAATGTCGAAAAGAAAGATTTAGTAGAAAGAAGAAACCCAAAAGCCACTCAATTTGGCGATCACGACGAAAACATGAAAGAGCTGCATGGCGATTCGGAACTGCTCAATAAGTATTTGGAACTGATTCAAGATGAACAAGTTGGTGTGCTGTTTGATAAGGTCGGGAAGCTGACTCCAAAACAACTAAAAGCTGTATTAGCGGTAATTGATGCGATCGACAAAGAAGAGGAATAAAATTTTTATCTTTGTGTTAAACCATAAATGGTGTCACAAATTAATTTATAATAAAAAAGCAGCAAGGAAGTGGTGGAATGACATTTGAAGATTTTTTAAACTTTAACCAAATTAGACTTGTGTTCGAGACGCTGCCTTATTCGATCAAAGGGTTTTGTCGAAAAAAGGACGGATGGATCGTAATTGTACTAAATGCGCGGTGTGATCGAGATGAACAGAAAAAGGCTTTTGATCATGAGCTTGCTCACGCTCTAAAGGGTCATTTGGATATGTGCGATTACGAAGAGTGCGAAAGCGCTGTGCAATCTCACGATAGAGCTAATTATGATTTTTGAGCTCAAGAAAAGAATAAACGATGCTTCGGAGTCTAAAGGATATAGTATATTTATTGCTGTGTTGGCTCTGGTATCGTCAGGGATTGCATTGATCGACTTAACGTCGAGTTTGTCGCCGACACTGCTTTTTGTCGACAGAATAATTTACGTCATATTTGTAGTTGAGTACTTCACAAGGCTGTGGGCAGCAAACAAAAAAATGGCTTATATAAAACACAACGTAATAGATCTAGTGGCCATACTCCCGTTCAGCTCTATACTCCGGACTTTAAGGGCTGTTAAAGCAGTGAAGATAGCTAAAATAGCCAAGGTTTCGAAATTGTTCAGGGTCGGAAGTGTGACCGGAAGAATGATCTCCAAATGCAGAAAATTCTTTGATACAAACGGATTCAAATATGTTTGCGGTTTATGCTTAGCTGTTGTATTGATTGCAAGCATTGCTATGGTTTACATCGAGAAAATGAATTTTGGAGATGCACTTTGGTGGTCATTCGTAACTGCCACAACTGTAGGATACGGCGATCTATCGCCAGCTACTCCAGGAGGAAGGATAGTTGCATCTATCTTAATGCTTACCGGAATTGGCTTGATCGGATCTTTAACAAGCAGCATCACAGGCTATTTTATGAATAAAGAAGATGAAAATGACGGATTATCTAACGACAAAATCATGATGGTAAAAACGCTTTATGAAACGCTGAACGAACAAGAAAGAGATGAATTTTTAAAATCCATAGATAAGTAATAAAAGCGCGGAACGAATCCGCGCTTTTTGGTTGCTTATAAATTGATCAGAATTGAAGGGTCATCATTGAATACATTTGAATAGTATTCTAAAATTGCTCCACCATTATAGTCAGCTGGCACCTGGAATACAAGGTCTCCTTCTGTCGACGCTCCGTTCTTTAACGTGACTGCATCGATCTGCGTAATCCCGTCTAATATCGAACCAGAGAAATCAACATCTTGTTCCACACCATTAACATCTAATTTAAAATAATAAGGATTTACGTCAACCTTATTGTCTCCAGCATTTGTGGCTTTAACATGGACAACCAAGAATATTTTGCCATCTTCCGGTGTAACAAATTCGGCTCCCCCATTTGTCTGAGCGCTCGTAACCACAAGTTGAAGCCCGTCAGCCTCAGCTATTTCATTAATGCCGGCAGTGTTTTTTGGCTTCTGCTCTTCTTTTGGTTGCTCTTCCTGCACTTGCTTTCCACTATCGCTTGAATCTTTCGACGTATCCGATCCGCTTGAGCATGCAGCTAGTGGAAAAACAAGTAAAGAAGAAAGCAACAAGTAAAAAATTTTTTTGTTCATAATACTTCCTTTCCATTTATAATAATATTATCTTCTATTTTGTTAGCGTTTTCAATCTTTATTTTGACAATTAAAAAACGGACCAAAATCCGTCTTTTTTAGTTATCGTTGTCCATAAAATCAATGATTTTATCATCGCCAGCTTTAAACCAATGAGCGTAAACCGAATGGATTGTCTCGACTGTATCGCCTAATCGTTTAGCTATATCAAAATCCGAAAAGCCGTTCTGAGCCATGTTGTTGATTAAATATGAAGCGTGCGAGTGTCTGAAATCGTGGATCCGAATTTCTGGAATACCATAGCCGCGTCTATTGGCTTCTTTGATATAGCGAATGTTTTTCCTTCGCAATGTTTCGGCCGATATCGGTTTATCGTCTCCGAAGACAAACATTTCGGGCCCAAAACAAGTGAAAGTTTTGGCGAACTCCAAATATTCATCCAACTCTTTTATGAGAGATTTTGGCATCGAGATCGTTCGATACGAGTTCTTGGTTTTCGGAGGTGTGCATGGATTATCTTTGAGTCTGTTTAGTGTGATTACTGTTTTGCTGATACTAATTGTTTTATTTTTAAAATCAATGTCTTTCCACTGGAGGCCCATCATCTCGCCTTTTCTGATTCCCATCCAATATAGCGTCGAAAACATCGCTCTGTCGCGAGGATCTTCAATGACAGAAAGATACCGTTTGAATTCATCTGGCTCAAAAAAGCTCATTTCTTTTTTCTGCTCGCCCGCTCTTGCATCTTTATAGACTTTCACCATCGGGCTCGTTTCTATGATTTCTTCTCTCACTGCAAATTTAAAAAGTCTTGTTAAAGAAAAATATATTTTTTCGACGTATCGCTTTGAGTATTTTGAGTCGCATTCGTTGATATAAGCTTGCAGCACTTTTGGTTCATAAAAGTCTTTGTCTCCTAGTTCGCGGATCAGCTTCTTATACACTTTTTCTTCTTGATCCGCCGTAGAAGGTTTCACCTGCGTTTTCCAGAAAGGCAGAAATTGGTCAACAAGTTCTACGAGGCTAGGCCTCATGATCTTAGCAACGTCAAAGTTTTCTCTGTAAGCTTGTTCCGCTTTGATAGCTTCTCCTTTTCTCTTGAAGCCACCACGTTTTTTATAGCGATGGATTACTTTTCCTTTGTGAGTGATGGTTCCGTAATATCCCCATTCTCCCGTCACTTCATTCTTTTTGACTGCCATTTAGATCACCTCTCCACTCCAATTGTAGCAATTGTGGCGCAAAAAGTTGATACACTTTTACACCGATTTTACACCACAAAGAAAAAAGCCCTTTAAATAAGGGCTTAATTTGCTATGGTGGGGACGGTGGGACTTGAACCCACACGGGATTAACTCCCAACGGATTTTAAGTCCGTTGCGTCTGCCTATTTCGCCACGACCCCGAATTGGAGGTTCCGATCGGATTTGAACCGATGATCACAGAGTTGCAGTCTATTGCCTTACCACTTGGCTACGGAACCGATTACTTGTATATTAAAACATCTTTTTTAATGAAAATCAATACTTTTTTCAAAAAAGAAACCTCCCTTTCGAGGGAGGTTCTTATTAGTTGCGGTTGCTGTTGGAACCGATCAAACGAACGATATATAAGAAAATATTGATAAAGTCTAAATACAGCTCCAAAGCCATGAAGATCGCGAACTTCTCTTGCGTCTCGCCGATCGTATTGTTCATCAGCTGATTCGCTCTTTGCACATCCCAAGCCGTTAAACCCGTGAAGATCAACAAACCAACGATGCTCAACAAACGTGTTGTTCCTGGCACTCTAAAGAGCAGCATGATCGCTTGTGAAAGGATCAAAGCGACCAAGCCAGCGATGCAAAGCGTACCAATCTTGCTGAGATCTTTTTTTGTCGTAAAACCAATGATCACTAGACACGCGAAATAGACAGCGCTCACCAAGAACGCGATCGATACAGTCCCTAATCCATAAACAACACAGATTGAGGTCATGCTCACACCTAACGTGATCGCATACGCGATAAATAAAAGCTTCATTGTCGAGGCGCTCGCTCGCTGCATCGAACTCGAAAACGCGATCACGATCCCAAATTGGGCGATTACCAACAATAACGGGATCGGCCCTGATAAAAGCGTATAGAACAATCCTGTCGCATATAATATATAAGAAGTCGCAGCCGTTATGAGAAGGCCAAAAAACATCCAAGAAAACGTTTTGATCAAGCCGTTTCTCTTCTCTTGCGCCGGAGAATAGGCATTATAATATTCAGGCATCCTTGCCCTCCTTTCTTAAGTATCAAGTATTATATCACAACTCCTTCTTTCCTACATAAGAAAAGCCGCCAAAAGGCAGCTTGTTTTCTTTAATCTTTCCGGATGAACTCAAGAAGCTCTGTAGCCGCTTCGTGCAGTCCTTGACGATTCAATTTATCGAATCCTAAATGGGTATAGATCTCGCCCACAAAAACGCCATTGTCTTTGAGCGATTGGAAAACATCGTCGATCAGAGGCTCACAAACATCTTGCTGCTGCATAGGACCGAACGGATTGGCAAAATACGTTGTCGAAATACCCACTTCCTGAGTCGTTCCTAACGCCATCCGTTTTCCCATTTTACAAGTCTCTTTGACTTCGTCCACGCTCAATTCCTTCAAGCCATACTCATCTGTATAGTTGTTTGCGTAAGCGAAAAGATCGATCTTATGATTCGTGATGACATCTTGATAAGGAGATGCCGGTACGATCATGCGAGCGTTTGGATTTTCCGGCGCCATGAAGATCGAACGGTCCATATCCCGATATGGAGTTCCTGGATCCAAATCATCCAAACGAATGAACGCGCCAATTTCCGTGCCTTGACCATATGGAACACCATCTTCGATATGGATCGTACCCATATCGTCAAAAATAACTTCTACATCTTTGATGACATCTTTACCTACGACTTTCATCGCTTCGATCGACTCGGATTTTCCGGCACCCGAATCTCCCATCAACATGATCCCTTTTGTACGACCATCATTGAGTGTGATCTTGACAAAAGCGCCATGGATCGGCAACCAGCCTTGATGCATCATCGCTAAATTGTGAAGCGTCAAAGCCATCTTTTTCATATAGCCAAAATATTCAACTCTAGGATGATCCGAGATCGAACCGAGCCAAATATTGTTCTTTGTATCGTGATAGAAAACCGTCTGATTCTTGTTGTCTTCGTTACCATATAAAACGATCAGATCCGGTTTTTCCTTCGATTCTTCAAAAGTCGCCAATTCAAATAAGTTGGCCAGCGAGATCGCCGAAGCCATATATTTCGAATTAAAGTAGACAAAACACAAAAGCTTGCCCACCTTCATTGGGAAGCAGAACCAATCTTCTGGATCATAGTGGAACGAATCGATCGGGTTGTGGTCTGTCTCTTCAAACATTCCCGTCCGTTTACTTGATTTTGGATGCAAAATCATCGGTGTTCGAAGCATCACCGTATCGATCACCGGAATATCGCTCAACTTTTCATATTCTTTCGCGAACGAGTCCTTGACATGATGCACCGAGAAACATGCGTTCGTTCCTGCTTGGACTTGACGATACACCAAATTTGGACGCTCTTGGATCTTATCTTCAAACAAACGATACGTTCTCAAGATCAAATCGTTCAGATCGCTGTCGCGCTTTACTAAAGTATTGATCCCAAAATCATTGGTCTTCTCCGAATACATATATCCGAAACGCTGCAAAGAACGCCAAGAATCGTAGACCATATTCACGAAAGCCAAAAGCGAAACTCGATCATTCAAATATTCACTATCGACTTCATCGATCCTAAAAATGGCTAAGATGCGCAAAAAAGTTGTAAAGTTATCCGTCGCTTCCTCAATCGTGAACTTTCCATTCATCGTTACATAATCGAATAACTTCGCATTATTCTGTTTCGATGTTTCGATCACATGCCTTAAAAATCGTTTAAAAGGCTCAGATCCCAAAAGGGATTCTCGATTTCTCGGGTATGCGCGATTGTAGTTGAGGATGACCTGACTACTTCCAATATGAATTTTATTCTGCATTCTTAACTCTCCTCCCATATACGGCTTATGATACATGAAAAAAAATGAAAAGTAAAATCGACTTTATGAAAGTGAGACAAAAGTTTTTCATCTTTTTCAAATTCGTGATTCAGCCAATGTGTATTATGCCACAAAAATGTCTATATTTCAAAGGCATATGATCAAGAAAAAAGAACACGAAACAATCGTGCTCCCATTCTTACTGATATAATTGCTGGATCCGCGTCTTCGCATCCTCCAAAGAAATTTCTTCCTTCTGTTTCGTGGCACGATCGACCCATTCGACCAATCCAGACTTGATCCCTTTTCCGATCGTGATCCGGTATGGAATTCCAATCAGCTCCATATCTTTGAATTTAACGCCAGGACGTTCATTTCGATCATCAAGAAGCACGTCAAACTTGTTCTCTTGACAATACGAATACAAAGACTCCATCGCTCCCACTTGCTCGTTATCTTTTAAAGAAATGGGAACGATCGCAAGCTTGAATGGTGCGATTTCCTTTGGCCAAATGATCCCATGCTCATCGTGGTGCTGCTCGACCACAGCCGCCATACAGCGCTCCAAGCCAATCCCATAAGAACCCATCCAGACAGGCTTGAGAACATTATTCTCATCTGTATACATTAAATTCATCGTCTTGGAGTACTTCGTACCCAATTTGAAAAGATTTCCGACCTCGATGCCTCGATGGAAAACAAGCTTTTGATGACAATTCGGACAAATATCCCCTTCCATCACTTGCGTCAGATCGGCGACTTCGACCGGTTCAAAATCTTTCACATTCACATTGATCAAATGATGATCTGTCTTATTGGCACCAACGATAAAGTTTTTCATCTTCAGCACTTGACGATCCAAATACACAGGCACATCAAGTCCAACAGGTCCAGCAAAACCAACTTTCGCGCCTGTCGCTTTTTCCACATCTTCAAAGTTCGCCATCTCCATCGAAGTCGCCTTCAATAATTTTTGCGCCTTCGTTTCATTCAATTCCCGATTCCCTGGAATGCAGAAAGCGACGATCTGACCATCCGCCTCGTATAAAAGCGTCTTCACAAAATCTTTAGGCTCTTTGCCAAAGAAAGCGGCCACTTCTTCGATCGTCTTGGCATTCGGTGTTTCCTTCAACTCGATTTCTAGCATTGGGCTTTGATCTTCTTCCAAAGTATCCACAACCTCTGTAATCTCTAAATTGCTAGAAAAATCGCAATTCTCGCAGCCAACCACGATGTCCTCGCCAATATTTGAGATCGCTTGATACTCTTCAGACAGAAGTCCACCCATCGCGCCTGTATCCGCCTTGACGATCTTATAATTCAAATGCAGACGATCAAAGATCGAACAATACGCCTCATACATTTTTTGGTATTGAACATCGAGACCCGCCTCGTCGATATCGAATGTATATGCGTCTTTCATGATAAATTCACGGACTCGGATCAAGCCATAACGAGGCCGAGTCTCATCGCGGAACTTTGTTTGGATCTGATACAAATTATAAGGAAAATCTTTGTACGATTTTCCATCCATGCTGGCCGCGATCGCGAACAGCTCTTCATGCGTCGGCCCAAGGACGTACCGTTTTTGATAGCGGTCGTACATCGAGAACATATTCGCTCCAAACGCGTCCCTTCTTCCCGATTGGATATAAACATCTTCAGGAATGAGAGCTGGCATCAACAATTCTTGTGCGCCTTTGGCATCCATCTCTTCACGAACGATCCCTTCGATCTTCGAAAGCACCTTTTTTCCCATTGGCATGATCATATACATTCCGTTGGATGATTTTTTGATCATTCCTGCTCGAACTAGAAGATTGCTCGAAATCGAATCCTCGTCTTTCGCGTCTTCACGCAATGTATAAAAAAAACTATTGCTTAATTTCACAGTGTATTCACCTATCCTTATTCTTTGATCTTACGGACCATCGCGCCGATCTCGATAGGTCCATCCCATTTAGTATACACGATTTCCATCGGTTTATTACAGACTTCCAACAAAGTTTCCTCTTCATCGAAAACTTCTTCGATCTTGACAGGCGTACTGATGATCTTAGGCCCGAAGATCTCCAAAACAGAATGTGGTTGGAAATAATTGCGAACCAAAAGCTTGGCCGTCTTTGTGATCGGATCATACCCGATCACATCTGCTACATATTCTTGAGTGACGATCTCGTCATGATCTCGATAAAGCTGTACCGAATCATCCGGGATCCCGTTCAAGAAACCAGGACCCGTTTGACGATTTTCCGCCTTCCGGATCTCCTTTTCGATCGCCTTCATTTCTTCTGCGCTCACGCTTCCCTTTTCATAGATCGTATCGATCAGCCGCCGATAGCTGCTGACGACCGTCGCCAAATAGTATGCGGATTTCATCCGCCCTTCGATCTTCAAAGAAGCAATTCCAAGTTCTATGAGTTTTTGTACATAAGGGATCGCCTGCAGATCTTTCGAAGACATTGAAAACAGATCATCAGGATCTGAGACTTCTTGTTCCTGATCCATCAAATGATATTTCCAGCGGCAGCTTTGCGCGCAGCCGCCCCGATTCGCGTCCCGCATCGTTAAATGATTGCTCAAAACACATCTTCCCGAATAGGCGATACACATTCCTCCATGAATGAATACTTCTAAAGGAAGCGTAGAATGCTGAGCGATCGCTTCGATCTCTTCGAGGGTGCACTCTCTTCCTAAAACGACTCGATCCATCCCTTCTTTTTGCCAGAAACGGACTGAAGCTGAATTTGTCGAGGAGTGCTGGGTCGAAACATGAACTTGATACGAGACAGGAAGTGATTTTGCCAGCTTCATGATATAAGGAGAAGCGACGATGATCGCATCGATCTGAGCCTCTTCCAAGGCAAGCAAATACTCTTTCAATCCTTCAAGGTCTTCGTTATGCGGAAGAATGTTGACCGTCACATGGACCTTGCTTCCATGCCGATGCGCAAAATCCGTCAATTCTTGGATATCCGCTAAAGAAAAATTGCTGGCTCTTGATCGCAAAGAAAATTGTTTACCGCCAATATAGACGGCGTCCGCTCCATATCGTATAGCTGTTTTCGCTTTTTCTAAATTGCCAGCAGGCGCCAACAGTTCTATTTTTTGCATGCTTTATCTCCTTTTTTGCGTACAGTTTGCTCATGATACCATCGATCTGAGCCAATTTGCGATTCAAGATTGGCTTCGATACGTTCCCCATCGAGCAATTTTTTATAGATCTGCACTTTTTCGATCGTTTCCGCATCGGTTGAAAAGATCGAATCGATTCTAAAACGATGCACGCCCGCTTTTTGAAGATCTTGAATTTGGTTGTACGACTGGATCGGTCTTGCGGAAAAAACGAAGGTCCCGCTTTCTTCTTCGAGAACGGGAAGCCGCTCCTCACGTGTATTTTCGATTAGATCGAACCTTTTTTGATCGGTCTTTTTTTCTAAGTGATGCATATAGTTCTTGATCAAATGCCTTCGAGAATAAAGGATCGAAAAATAGCCATCGATCAAAATCTCGATGTCTTGTTCTTTTTGCGCGATCTCTTCGATCTCTTCGAGCGAAAGTTCATGGGCAAGACAAATGCTTTGAATTCCTAACTGTTTATAAAATTGCACGTCCGCCCAGCTAGTGACAAGCGTTTCTGGCTGATAGATCAGCCGATCCTCAATGCCGATCTCTCTAGCAAGCTCATAGACCCCTTCATCCGCATAATAGATCCCATCAATGTCGATTTCTTTTAAATACCGCAGGAAGTGAGCCAATGCGTCGAGATCTTCTTCATGGATCATTCGCATCATATTCACAAATAAACGAAGATCCAAAGCACGGCATTGATCTTTCCACTCGATCAGCTGCTCTTTTTCGATCACCGATTCGTTTCGGATCGAAAAAGGTTCAAGAGCAACAAGCACACCATCGCCTCCGCTCTTTTTGAAGACAGCTAGATTCTCTAAATTTTGTATCGTTGCGATCAACATAAATCTACCTCCGATTTATCATTGTAACATAGAAAGGACCAAGAAAAATACTTCTTGGTCTTTGACTTATACTCGATATTTTTGATCGTATTCTTTAAAATAGGTCGCGTATTCTCTGGTTTTTTCACGTCGATATTGGCTTAAATATTCATGTGAATTGTAATCGGAGGAAGCCATTTCGATCAAGCATACAGCTACATTGGAGCAATGGTCTGCTGTGCGTTCTAGATTGTTGAGCAGTTCGGCAAAATACATTCCTTGATCGAGTGAACAGATTCCATCCCGCAAGCGCTGGATATGACGCATCTTCAATTCGTCGCATAAAATGCTAATGAGATCCTTTAAAGGCTCTACGTGTTTAGCAGCAGTCAAGTTTTGATTTTCGAAAGCATCGATCGCGATTTGAAGAATATCTTTGGTCGCTGTTTCTACGACAGAAACTTCATATTCGGCTTGGGAAGAAAAATGGACATCCTTTTCGTGAAGTTCTTTATTGATCTTGGCGATATGATAGGCATAATCGCCAGTGCGCTCAAAATCGCTGATACAATGAAGATATTCGGAAACATCCCGAGACTGGATCTCGGTCAATGTTTTTCCAGTCAAGGAAATCAAGTAATCTTCGATCTTGTCTTCGTATTTGTCGACTTTCTTTTCGCGGTTTTTGATCTTGTTGAATGTCTTTTCGGAATAATCACCGTACAAAGCTAAAGAACGGAACAAATTTTTGCGGCAGCTTTTCGCCATTATCACGATTGAACGATGACACTGGTTGATCGCGATAGCTGGGTAGGCAAGAAAGCGCTCTTCTAGAAGCTCAAAGTCTTCATCTTCGTCATCTTCCTCTTCTTTGCCTGGAACAAGAAAGGTCACGATCTTTTCGATCACTTTGACAAATGGCAGCAGGATCAGCATCGCGCAGACACGATAGACTGTATTCAACAATGCGATCGACACAGGACTCATACTCATATTCAAGAAATCGAAATGAAGAAGAGCGTTGGCTGAATAAAACAAGATCGTGCCTATGATCATGGCGCACATGTCGTTGACTAAATAGACCAAGGCTGTCCGTTTACCAAATTTATTGGTTCCGATTGCCGACAACAAAACCGGACAAGCGGCTCCGACCCCAATTCCCATGATCATTAGAAAGGCAGAACCAAAGGTGATCGCCCCAGTCACTGAGAGCGCTTGAAGGATTCCGACTCCAGCCGAGGCGGATTGGATGATCGCCGTCAGCAAGATCCCAAAACCGATTCCCAAGATCGGGTTGTTGAAAGAAGTCAGTGCGTTGATGAACACTTCCGATTCTTTTAATGGCGCTACAGAGCCTGACATTGTCTGCATGCCGATCATCAAGATCGCAAAGCCTAGCATGATATTGCCTAGGGCATGTTGCCAATCTTTTTTTAAAAACATCCGGAATATGATACCAACGATTGCCACGATTGCAGACAACGTGGCGGTGCTAAGCAATTGTGCAATCCCTTGTTTTCCATCGATGTAGGATAAGCATAAGATCCAACCTGTGATGCTCGTTCCGATATTGGCTCCCATGATGATTCCGATCGCTTGGGTGACTTTCATCATCCCTGCATTGACGAATCCGACGACCATGACTGTCGTGGCGGAAGAGGATTGAATGACCGCCGTAACGGCTGCTCCTAACATAAGTCCTTTCAGCGGAGTGTTGGTCAATTTGTACAGGATCAATTCTAATTTGTTCCCGGCCATTTGTTTGAGTCCATCTCCCATGACCATCATTCCATAAAGGAAAAGAGCGATACCGCTCATCAATGTCAATATAAGGATAAGTGTATTGATATTCATTGTTTTGCTCCTCAGTCTCAAAAAGTCTATCCCTATTATAGAAAATTTTATAATCTTTTACATCTCTTTTACAATTTCTTGACAAATCGTGAGTATATGGTCAAAGATACGGCTGATTTTTCATGTATAATGAATATAAGATTATGAAGAACGATTATTTGCAGTTAAAAGAAAAAGCCGTGCATGGAACGCCCGAAAAACCGATCCAGTATTTATATTTTGATTCTCGAAACGATCCCCTCGTTCTTGTGAATGATTCTTTTTTTGTGGCTCGTCATTGGCATCCCGAATGCGAGATCCTTTATGTGGAAAAAGGAGAATTGTATTTAGAACACAATTTCGATACGATCCTTTTACGCGAAAACGATATTTGCTTGATCGATGCCGAAGAGCTCCATCAACTTCAAGGGGTCGGTCCCGACACGATCCATCATGCGATCATCTTTGACCCTAAACTGTTTCAAGCCTCTCTTGCGGATGCGTTCGATACGGATATCATCGCTCCTTATTTGCAGAAAAAGATCGGATTTCCGCTTTTGATCAAGGAAGATCGTCTTGGATATAGTCTCATTCACGATTTGATCCTCAATATGATCAGGGTCATGCATAAAAATACACCCTATGCTTATTACGAGGTGAAGCTCGCTCTCTATACTTTGTTTTTGAATTTTTATGAATTGAATCTTTTTATCGAAAAAGAATCGAGACAATTGGGTGAAGAATATGAAAGTATCGAAAAGTATAAGTCGATGATCTTATATATCGAAGAGCATTATCAAGAAGAGATCCGGCTTAGCGATCTTGCGAACTTGATCTCATCGAATCAATCGTATGTGAATATGCTGTTCAAGCGGCTTCATCACGATTCTCCGATCCACTATTTGATTCAATACCGGATCGAAAAGGCGGCACAACTATTGAAGGAGACCGATCGTTCGGTTTTAGACGTTGGTTTGGAGTGCGGATTTCAGAACGTCTCTTATTTTATTCGTCAATTTAAAGAAGCCAAGGGCATGACTCCCTTGAAATATAGAAAGAACTCTCGCTTAAGCTGAGAGTTCTTTTAATAGGTCGATCAATTCTTTTTCAGTATAGACGACATAATCGCTCGCGTCGCCTTCTTCTTGATGATGTCGATTGAAATGGATCGTCTTCATTCCGGCTTTTTTGGCTCCTACCATATCGTTTCGATAATGATCGCCAATATAATACCAGTTGATCGCGTCATCGTTGAACGTTTTCATGACATGTTCAAAGGAGCGAGGATCTGGCTTTGCATACCCGATCTTACCGCTCGTGAAGATCCGAGTCGATGGGATGAAATCAAATACGCCTAAAGCGCTGAGTTTTGCGTATTGATGGCTATGTTCTCCATTTGTCAGAACGCCTATCATCGCGTCGGAATCGATCAAATACGCTTTTAAATCATCTGTCATGGTAATGTTGGATTGATAATTGCGGTACATGTTTTGAAAGTCTTGAGCTTTCTTATCATCGATGGGGATTCCATGTTTTTTGCAAGCTTCTTTGATTCGATAAATACCCGATTCATCGATCGAAATCGTTCCATTTTGAACTTGGTCGAAGATCGCATCGCCCGCTTTTCGATAATCCGCGTAAAACTGGTCTCGATCTGTATTTCTTAAAAGCGCTGGATCGAACATTCTCTCTACGCTCATTTCGAATGGCCAGGACAAATCGTATAAAGTATCATCACAATCAAAAAGTAATTTCATTTTCATAACATTCATTTTACTTCGATTGCTCTAAAAAGTCAAAAAAGAGACAGGGTCACCTGTCTCTTTAGTCTGTTCGATTAGATTCCTTCTTTTTCGATCGCTTGAAGGCGTTTACGACGTGCTTTCGCATCCGCTTTCGCTTTTTCAAACATCTTTTCAGAAGCTTCAGGACCTTTCAACTTAACAAGTTGAGCGAAACGTGCTTCTTTAAGCATGAATTCTTCCATCTTGTCGTAGTTTGGTTCTTTCTTAGAATCGATCGTCAATGGTTGTTCTTTTCTTGGATCGTAACGATACAAGTCAACATATCCGCATTCTACCGCTTCGCGTTGTACTTGTTGATGGTTTCCAAGTCCGCCTTTAATACCGTGCTCAACGCATGGTGCATAAGCGATGATCAAAGATGGTCCATCATAGCTTTCCGCTTCTTGGAACGCTTTTAATGTCTGCATCTTATCTGCACCCATACATACTTGAGCTACATATACATGACCATAAGTCATGGCGATCTGACCAAGATCTTTCTTCGCTGTTGTTTTACCGCCAGCCGCGAATTTCGCTACAGACGAACGCTGCGAAGATTTAGAAGATTGACCTCCTGTGTTCGAGTAAACTTCCGTATCAAGAACGAGAACGTTTACATTGACATTGTTGGCTAGAACATGATCCAATCCACCGTAACCGATGTCATAAGCCCATCCGTCACCACCGATGATCCAGTTGGATTTATGAACGAGGTCGTATTCTGCCAAAGTCTTGACATCTTCTTCAACATCAGCTGTCGCTACGAGTTCCTTGATTTTTGGAGCAAGTTCGCGTTGTTTTTCACGGTCGTTTCCAGCCGCAAGATATTGTTCGAAGAGATCTTTCAATTCTGGAGTCACTTTATCCAAGTTATCTTCCATGATCTTGTAGACTTTGCTTGCGGTGTAGTTATTGGCTAGAGCCATACCATATCCGAATTCAGCGTTATCTTCGAACAAAGAATTCGCCCATGCTGTTCCGTTTCCATCTTTATCCTTAACGAATGGAGTCGATGGGTTGGCGCCGCAATAGATCGAAGAACATCCAGTCGCGTTGGCGATCTGCATATCTTTACCGAATAATTGCGAAGCTAAACGATAGTATGGAGTTTCACCACATCCTGGGCAAGATCCAGGAACTTCGAAATATGGCATTTGGAACTGGCTTCCTTTGATCGTAGTCTTAGGGAAGAGATCCGTTTTATATTCTGTTTCTTTATAAAGGTAATCTGCAAGAGGATCAAGGTAAAGCTGCGAGTTGACATCCACCATCGTGAGTGCTTTCTTGCCGGCTTTTCCTGGACATTCGTTAGCGCAAAGTCCGCATCCTACGCAGTTGCTTGGAGAAACTTGCACGCGGAAACGAAGATCCGTGTTTGGTTTACCCATCAATGGAAGCGTAGCGAATCCTTCAAATTCTTTTGGAGCGTTCGCGATTTCTTCTGGAGTCAATGCGAAAGTACGGATCGTCGCATGTGGACAAACGAACGAACAGAATCCGCATTGGATACAGTTGTCTGGGTTCCATTGAGGAACGTTCGTAGCGATCGTACGTTTTTCTTTGAACGCGATACCATTCTGCATCGTTCCATCGAGCACTCCATTTTTCGTGAATGCGCTTACTGGCATGTCATATCCTTCAAGGTGGTTGATACGAGCTGCGTATTCATCCCAATATGGATCGCCAGTTTCTTTACGGAGCGAGCTTACTGGTAGATCAGACCAAGCTTTGTCGACAGGGATCTCTACCAATCCATCTTTACCAGCATCGATCGCTTTGTAGTTGAGTTCTACAACCGCGTCACCTTTTTTGCCATATGATTTTTTAGCGGCGGCTTTCATAAGCTCAACAGCTTTATCCAATGGCATGATTTGTGGATTCAAGGCAAAGAATGCGGATTGTAGGATCGTGTTTGTGCGACGTCCCATTCCAATGTTTTCTGCGATCTTCGTCGCGTCGATGATATAGAATTTCGCATCTTTATCTGCCAATTCTTTCTTCAAGCGATTTGGCATATGTTTTACGATTTCTTCTGGTGTGAATGTCGTGTTCAACAAGAACGTTCCGCCTTGCTTCAAGTTGCGAGCCAAATCGTATTTGAACATATAGGAATCGAGCGAGCAAGAAATGAAGTCAGCGTTATTGATGTAATAAGTCGAGTGGATCGGACTATTACCGAAACGCAAGTGAGAACGAGTTACACCGCCGGCTTTTTTCGAGTCATAAGCGTAATATCCTTGCGCATACATATCGGTATTGTCACCGATGATCTTGATCGAAGATTTGTTCGCCGATACAGTTCCATCGGAACCCAATCCCCAGAACAAGCATTCAGTCGCATCGCTGTCGATCTTATAAGATTTGTCAACTGGAAGCGAAGTGAATGTTACATCGTCTTCAATACCTACTGTGAAGCCGTTCTTAGGTTCCTCTTTCTTCAATTCATCAAAGACTGCTTTGATTTGGTTTGGTTCAGTATCGTGGCTTCCAAGACCATACCGTCCTCCCACGATCTCGATATCTTTATCTTTCAAAGAAGCAAGGACATCTAAGTACAAAGGATCTCCAGAAGCGCCGCCTTCTTTTGTACGGTCAAGAACTGCGATCTTCTTCACAGTTTCTGGAAGAACTTCCGTCAAGTATTTTGTAGAGAAAGGACGGAACAAATGAACTTTGATCAAACCGATCTTTTCTCCGTTTTTCATGAGATCTTCTACGACTTCTGTCGCTGTTTCAGTAACAGAACCCATCGCTACGATCACGCGTTCTGCATCAGGAGCACCTACGTAGTTGAAAGGTTTGTAGTCACGTCCTGTGATCTCAGAGATCTGCTTCATGTAATCCGCAACGACATCTGGGATATTTTCGTAATGTTTGTTGCGAGCTTCCACGCCTTGGAAGAAGATATCGTCGTTTTCGTTTGCACCACGTGTTACTGGATTGGTGTGTGGCTGCATCGCGTTTTTGCGGAATGCGTCCAACGCTTCCCAATCGATCAATTCTTTATACTTTTCCGTATCGAACACTTCGATTTTGTCCACTTCATGTGAAGTACGGAAACCATCGTGGAAATGCAAGAAAGGTACGTGACATTTGATTGCTGCTAAGTGAGCAATGCCGGCAAGATCCATCGCTTCTTGAACAGAATGAGAAGAAAGCATAGGAATGCCAGTTTGACGAACTGCATATACGTCTTCGTGATCACCAAAAATATTCAACGAACGGCTCGCCAAAGAACGAGCGGCTACGTGCAATACAACTGGAAGATTTTCGCCGACCCATTTATAGATGTTTGGAATCATCAACAATAGACCTTGCGATGCTGTGAATGTCGTTGGAAGAACACCAGCTTGGGCAGCACCATGAACGGCACCCGAAGCACCTGCTTCTGATTGAAGTTCTGCGATCTTCACAACTTCACCATAGGCATTTTTTCTTCCTTGACTTGCCCAAACGTCCATGACTTCTGCCATTGGCGATGATGGAGTGATTGGGTAGATACAGCTCATTTCAGCAAGAGCATATGCGTTATGGGCAGTAGCCGTATTACCGTCCATAGACTGAAAATGTTTAGCCATTAAAGTTTTTCCTCCTTCGGTATGTCTATACATAATTCATACATTCCTTATTATAATTCTTTTCCGTTATATTTGAAAGCGTTTTTTACGATTATAAAGAAAAGCTGAAGGATTTCTTCAGCTTTGTGAGATCTTGGAATCCAGCCATTTCAACCTGGCTTTTCCTTCCTCGAATCTTGAAGCGGGAACCTTATTTTGAAGATCTTCCCACTTGTATTTTTCTATTTTCAGATACTTTCGATAATCGTCGTCTTCCTTCACATGGGCCCCATACCAGACCTGCCAATCCGAAAGTGTCTGGCTTCCCTTTCGGCAATACATGATCCAATACGCATGATCCTCTTCGAATACTAAGCGCTCCTTTTCAATCCTGAAGTGATTCTTGATCAAGTAAGAACGAAGCGATTCCGCATTTCGATGCGGAGAAAGGATCAAAGAATCGACATGGACGAGCTTGTCCTTTCCTTTTTCAAGGATCGACTCGATCAGCTTCCCCCCCATGCCCGCGATGATCACTTGATCCACATCCTCAGGTAAAGCGGAAATGCCATCCATCAAGATCGTATCGATTTTGGCGTTTTCCTTTTCAAATAACGCTTGCGCTCTGGACAAAGGCCCTTGGGCTACATCGCATGCGTAGACTTTTTTATGTTTCTTTTGATCGAGCTTTAGCGGAATATACCCGTGATCGCATCCAATATCCGCGATCACATTTCCGTTTGCTAGATCATAAATCGCGTGAAGACGTTTTGAAAGCTTGATCATGACTTCACGAAATCTTTTAAACGCTTCGAACGATTTGGATGTTTGAGCTTTCTAAGCGCTTTGGCTTCGATTTGACGAATCCGCTCACGAGTGACATTGAATTCTTTTCCTACTTCCTCCAATGTCCGTGTGCGTCCGTCTAAAAGCCCAAAACGCAAGCGAAGCACTTTTTCTTCTCTTTCCGTCAAGCCTTGAAGAACGTTGTTGATCTCGTCTTTGAGCAGCTGATTGTTCGTATAATCATCTGGCGAGAGCGTTTCCTTATCTTCGATAAAATCGCCAAGATGAGAATCGTCCTCTTCCCCGATCGGCGTTTCTAAAGAAACTGGATCGAGAGCGATCTTTTGGATCTCTCGCACTTTATCCGCTGTGATCCCTTCCATTTTTTCGGCGATCTCTTCGGGGAGCGGATCACGTCCAAGATCTTGGACAAGCTGTCGCTGAATGCGTGTCAGTTTATTGATCGTTTCCACCATATGGACAGGAATACGGATCGTTCGAGCCTGATCGGCAATCGCGCGCGTGATCGACTGACGGATCCACCAAGTCGCGTAGGTCGAAAACTTGAAACCTTTCGTATAGTCGAATTTTTCTACGGCTTTGATCAAGCCGCAATTTCCTTCTTGGATCAGATCGAGAAACAACATTCCTCGACCTACATATTTTTTAGCGATCGAGACGACAAGACGAAGGTTCGAGGAGATCAAGAGCTGTTTGGCTTGTTCTCCATCTTCCGCGATCCGGTCTAGTTCTTTTTTCTTTTCTTCATCAAGATCCGGATTTTCGGCGAGCATTTTCCGCGCTTCGCTTCCATCTTGGATGCGTTTTGCGATCTTGGGCTCCTCTTTTGGATCGAGGAGCGGGATCTGCCCGATTTCTTTCAAATACATTTTGACAGGATCGTTGATCTTGGTGTGCGAAGCATTGGCGAATGTTTGTTCAAGTTGAGAAATCTCATCTTCGATGGAGTTTTCATCATCTAGATCGTCAGAGAGGTCGTCATCTCCTTCGAGTTCGTATTCATCGCTGTCGACGACAAGATTGACTCCGTTTTCTTCGCACCAGTTGAATAGTTCATCTGTCGTATCGTCGTCCAATCCTAGATTGGAAAGTGAATCCATCAACTCTTGTTGGGGAATATCTTCGTTTTGGGCTTTCGCCATTTCGAGAAACGCTTTCGCTTCTTCGAGCGAAGTAAATTTTTTCTTTTTTAAACTTAAATCTTGAGCTGCCATCTCGTCAACCTTCCTTTCGATGTCTGATCTCATTGCGCGCTTCGATCAACCGCTTCTTCTTCATCGCAAATTCGACCTTTTTCAAAGGGTCGAGAAGAAGCGAGATCTCATGATTCAAGAGTTCGATCTGTTCAGAGATCGCACATTCTTTGATTTTCCAAAGACAATCTTCAAAGGCTTCCTCGCTATAGAGCGAATCGTCGATTTCCATTAAAGAGACGAGTTCATTTTGAAGCTGCTCATCTTCCAAAAGAAGGAGCAGTTCGTTTTCGTCCATGACATCTTTGGTTCGGTAATATTCATAAATATATAGAGAAAGAGAGCGGTACTTCTCTTCTTTAAAAAACCCAATCTCTTCTTTAAAGCGCTTGGAGGCTTGTTTAGAATGAAGCATGGAAAACAAGGCATAACTTTCCGCTTTTTTTCTTCCATCCGCTAAAAGAGGGATATAGCACGTTTGTTTTTTTGTTTGCCGATCTTTTCGTTTCGAAGTAGCGGGCTGGGTGAGCATAGGCAGAAAATCAAAACCCGTAATCGATTTGAGCTGCTCAAAAAACATCCGCTGTTCGATCGGATCGGATAAAGTCAAAACAACATCCTTGATCTCATTAGCAAACTGTTTTTTCTCCTCATAATTAGAAAGATTGTACACATCGGGTAAATAGGAAAATAAAAACTCGACGTATGGAATCGTCGATTCCACGCTTCGACGAACTTCTTCTTGCCCATATTGACAAAAGATCTCGTCAGGATCTTTCCCTTTTTCGTTTTTGACGATCGTAAAAGGGATCCCATGTGCCATCGCAAGCTTTCCAAAGTGGTAGGTCGCCTTTTTCCCCGCTTGATCTTGATCGTACCACACGCGGATCGGGACCCTAAGTTTTTCTAGCATATTCAGCTGCTCATCGCTCATCGCCGTTCCTAAACAGGCGAGTCCTTCATGGATTTCTGCCTTTTCTAGACCTAAAACATCCATCGCGCCTTCACACAAGATCGCATAACCGCTTTTTCTAGCGATCGATTTCACGCGATGATAATTAAAGATCAAGCGGCTTTTATTATATAGAGGCGTGTTTGCCGTATTGATATATTTTGGTCTATCGTCTTCATCAGACAATCGCCTGGCGGTATAGCCAGTGATCTTTCCGTTTTGATCGTGGATCGGGATCGTGATCCTCTCGGAAAAGATAACCCGTCCCTCGTTGACGAGCCCAGCTTTCTCGAGCGCTTCGGCTTCAAATTTTTTCGCCTTGAAAAAATGCATAGAAGCCTCTTTCTCAGGCGCATAGCCGATCTGAAAGCGATCGATCAGCTCTTTGCTGAATTGGCGGGACAATAAATACGAATGCGCCCTTTGTCCCTCTATCGATGCGAGTTCATAGGTCAGAAAATTCGTATATTCGTCTAAGACGCGGCGTTCCTTAGCGAAAGGATCGACCACTTCTTTTTTTTCAAGCGCCTGACGCTCCAGCGGATATCCGATCCACTCCGCCACCCGATAGACCGCTTCCGCAAACGAGACATTTTCATACTTTTGCACAAACGTGAATACGTTACCGCCGCTTCCGCAAACAAAACACTTATAAATCTGCTTTTCCCTCGAAATCGATAGCGAAGGATCATGGTCATCATGAAATGGACAAACGGCTTTATAGTTTCTTCCATTTTTTTGGACATCAATATAATGTGAAATTATATCGGCAATGTCCGCTTGTCGTCGAATGTTTTGAATATCTTCTTCTTTGATCAAAACTGGATCCCGTTTCTAGAAACGAACTCTTTCTTCAAGATAAGCGTTGAGCTTTTCAAGAGGAACGCGCACTTGTTCCATCGTGTCCCGATCACGAACAGTGACACATCCATCGTTTTCCGTCTCAAAATCGACAGTGACACAATATGGCGTACCGATCGAATCTTGACGGCGATAGCGCTTTCCAATACTTTGCGACTCGTCATAAGTGATCGAAAATTGGTTAGCGAGCTGATGGAAAACACGATCGGCTTGTTCGCTCAGCTTTTTAGAAAGCGGTAAAACAGCGGCTTTATACGGAGCAAGGCTAGGGTGCAAGCGAAGGACAAGACGAGTTTCTTTATCGCTGATCTTTTCTTCGTCATACGCTTCGCACATTAAAGCAAGAAGCAAACGCTCAACACCGACACTCGGCTCGATCACATATGGCAAGTACTTTTCATTAGCTTCTTGATCGAAATATTCAAGAGACTGCTTACTTTCGGTTTGATGCGCTTTTAAATCGAAATCGGTCCGGTCCGCGATCCCCCATAATTCACCCCATCCAATCGGTGTCGGGTATAGATACTCGATATCGCTTGTCGCGTTGGAGTAGTGAGAAAGCTCCTCGGCGGAATGCGCTCGAAGCCGCATGTTTTCTTCTTTCAGACCAAGATCTTTTAAGAACTGCATGCAGCGATTCGTATAAAAATCAAACCATTTCAGATCTTCTCCAGGTTTGCAGAAAAATTCAAGTTCCATTTGCTCGAATTCGCGCGTGCGGAAAATAAAGTTGCCTGGCGTGATCTCGTTGCGGAAGCTTTTTCCGATCTGACCGATCCCGAATGGAAGCTTTTTGCGCATCGTTCTTTGAATGTTCTTAAAATTGACAAAGATCCCCTGCGCCGTCTCCGGACGTAGATAAATCGTGCTTTTCGCATCTTCTAAAACGCCCTGGAACGTCTTGAACATCAAGTTGAATTGACGGATCTCGGTAAAATCATGCGCGCCACATTTAGGACAAGCGATCTCATGCTCTTTGATGAACGTTTCCATTTCCTCATTGCTCATCCCGGCTGGATTGACTTCTCCATTCGTTGCATCCTCGATCAATTGATCGGCGCGGAAACGCGCTTTGCACGCTTTGCAATCCATGAGCGGATCCGAAAAACCGCCTACATGACCGCTGGCGACCCAAACACTTGGATTCATCAAGATCGCACTCTGGATACCAACATTGTGCTCGCTTTCTTGGATGAATCTCTTCCACCACGCGTTTTTTATATTATTCTTCAATTCGACGCCTAAAGGACCGTAATCCCAAGTATTGGCAAGACCGCCATAGATCTCAGAACCTTGAAATACGAACCCTGAAGTTTTCATGAGTGCAACTACGTCATTGAATGTTTTTTCGTTCACGATATTCTCCTCTTTCTCTACGGATACCCTTTTTATAGACAAGGATAGACTGTATCATTGTATCACAAAAAAAAGAGAAAGCCAATTAGGCTCTCTCCATCGTATGGATCGATTTCAAAAAGTGGACACTTGATAATTCGATCTGCGTATGCCTTTCATACCAGCGCAGCAGAAGAAGCACATCCTCTAAATCGTATTGATGTTTCGAAAACAAATAGTCCATATCTTTTGGTTGGGCCTTAAAGAGCGATCGGATCTTGATCAATTCGCTTTTTTTCCACTTCGGATACCGATTTCCATTGCATTCGCTGCATAAAAAACCGCCCTCTTCGATTGAAAATGTCTCGATCCTTGAAGTTTGCTGATCGATCACGCAACAATCGACTTCAGGAGCGAGCCCTTCTTCCTTCAAGATGGAAGCGATCAAAAAACAAACATACGAGTACATGTCTTGGCTCTTGTTTTCGATCGAACGATAAAGAGCGAGCATGAGCGATTGGTAGTAAGGCAAGATCTTGGTTCGCATAAGCAGATCATTACATACAAAGCATAAGCTTTGCCCAAGCAAGGAATCTTGGACTTTATAGAAATATTCGATCAGCTCGCCTTTGATCAAAAGATCCATCTCGCGTTGCTCTTTGTGATCGACGATCAACTTAACGAGCGAGAAAGGCAAGACGATCCTGCGATTTTTGGATGTCTGTTTTTGAACGCCTCTTGCGTATACGCTCAAGATTCGATCTGCACCCAACACATGTACGATCGCGTCGTTTTCTTTATATTCTTGGCTTTGCAGCACCAAACCCTCGAACTGGTTCATTGCACGCCTTGTTCAAGCTCATCCAAACCGAATTCTTTAATTTTTTGCTCCTTGTTGCGCCAATTTTTCTCCACTCGAACAAAAAGTTCAAGGTCGACAGGGACATTGAGCATCTTTTTTAGTTCCCGTTGAGCGGCGATCCGAATGTCTTTGATCTTGGAGCCCTGCTTTCCGATCAAAATACCTTTTTGCGAATCGCGATCGACGATCACCATCGCCATTAAATGAAGTTTTCCTTCTTCCATTTCTTTATGCTCGAGCACGACTGCGATACTATGAGGGATCTCCTCTTCTGTCCGGTTGAGGATCTTTTCACGGATGATCTCGCAGATCCTGAAATTCTCATCATGATCGCTCACCATTTCTTCTGGATAGAGCGGAGCTCCTTGCGGCAAATAGTTTTTGAAAACGTTCAACAGCTCGTCTAGGTTTTGATGATCTTTTGCCGAGATTGGAATGATTTCGTTGAAATCATAACGCTTTTGCCAATCCATCAGCGCTTGGAGCACTTTTTCGCGAGGAAGTTTATCGATCTTATTGACAAGAAGCAAAACGGGCTTATGAAGCGTTTGGATCCGTTTCAATATAAATTCATCGCCCGGTCCAAAACGTTGCGTGATGTCGATGATCCACGCGATCACATCGCAATCTTCCATCGCGGTATACGCGTTTTTATTCAGCACCCGTCCTAATTGCTGTTGTGGTTTATGGATCCCAGGGGTATCCATGAACACATATTGAGCTGATCGTGTCGTCAAGATCCCCGCAATATTGTTTCGAGTCGTATTCGGCGTATCGGTCATGATCGCGATCTTTTTACCGATCAGCGCATTCAACAATGTGCTTTTTCCAGCGTTTGGTCGTCCGACGATCGCTATAAATCCTGATTTATAATCCATAAAAAACTACCTCCCCGATTTTTGGAATAAAGATCAAACAGCCAACGATCCCTGCGAAAACACAGATTAAAAAAACAGCCGCGGCCGCCATATCTTTGATCTTTTTCGCTCTAGGATCGATCTCTAGAGAAATATAATCGACGCACTGTTCGATGCATGAGTTAAAGATCTCACCAACTACCACTAGCGTGATACACAAAAGGATCCATAACCACTCATAAAAGGTGCACCTTAAAACGAGAGCCACCACAATCGCGATCCATCCAAAAACGATCTGCAAAACGATGCTTCGATCTTTGAGCACGCCATAACGGATACCGGCAAACGCGTAGCAAAACCTATCTCTGAACCACTTCATCTAAGATCTCGTCCTGCAGGCTGAACATGATTTTTTCATCATCCGGCTCCATATGGTCGTAGCCAAGCAGATGCAACAGTCCATGGGTAAATAAAAAACACGCTTCCCTCAATGGGGAATGACCATACTCTTTGGCTTGATCTTCGATTGCTTGGACATTGATGAAGATATCACCCAGCTCGTTTTCTTCTTCGCTTACATAAATATTGGAAGGATCGTCCTGCATCGCAAAGGAAATGACATCTGTAGGTCGATCGATCTTACGGTATGCGGCGTTGATTTCGTGGATCTTTTCAGGCGTAACGAAGATCACGGAAAGAGATGCGTCTTTGGCACGTTCAAGAAGACGGCTCGTTCGATCGGCGATCCTTTCGAAATACGAATCCAACTTCAAAAGTTCTTCATTGTTCGTTTGGTCGATAATTACGATTTCCATGAGTTCAGTATAATACAATTTTTATGGAATGGGAACGTAAAGCCACCTCTAGCCTACACAAAGAAAACACGATCGGTCAATCCAATCGTGTTGTTTGTCTTTGAATATAGGTATATCCGATCTCGATGTCTTTGTTTTCTTTGACCGCTTCATCGTTGACCAGCATCTTGGTCAATAGACGCATCGCGATCGCACCCATGTCGTAATCCGGAAAGTTGAACGAAGAGATCGTCGGACGAACCATAGGTAAATATTTATCGTCTAGGATCGCGACGACTTGCGTTTCTTCCGGAACTTTGATACCTGCTTCATGACACGCGTTGATAAAAGCGATCGCTTGCGAATCACGGAATGTGATCACCAATTCGCTTGGTTTTGTGGTTTCAAAGTATTCTGTCAAGAAGTCGTACGAAGAACGATATGTATCATCATACGTGATATATTTTTCAAATTTCATTCCTTTTTCTTGATATGCTTTTTCGACACCTTGACGAAGCTGATGCATCATCGAGAGATTCAGCTTGTCTTCAACGAGCGAAATATCCGTAATACCTTTTTCAAAATACGAGTTCACGAATTCATAGGCTAGTTTTTCGAAATCGATGTATACGTTTCCAACATTTCCATCTTTTTTATCTTCGATCTTGCTGCCGACAACAACCATCGGGATCTGATACAAATGGAGGACCTCCAGCTCTTCTTCAGAAAAGTTGTCGTTGAATAAAATGACGCCGTCCACGCGAGATTTTACGATCGATTCGATCACATCCTGCATCTTCGAGATTCCTTTGCTCGTAGTATGGAGCATGATATTATAGTTATAGATCTTTGCGACATCCATCAAGCCATTCAAGATCTTCGAATTATAGGAAAACAATTTTTCAGACATTACGATGGAGATCGTCGTCGTTTTGGATAAGGCAAGCCCTTGGGCAATCGCATTCGGTTTATATCCGAGCTTTTCGATCGCTTCCTGAACCCGGATGCGTGTATCTTCCCGAACGACATTGCTGTCGTTGATGACTCGGCTTACTGTAGCTAAAGACACATCCGCTTCTTTGGCTACATCATAGATCGTTATTCTCTTCATCGTTTGCTTCTCCCTATCTTTACTGCTGGTTGGTGTTGTCACCGTTGTTTTCATCGTTTTTCGTTTCCTCATGTGGTTTGAAGAAACTATTGATGGAATCAAAGATCGCGTCCCCGATCTTTGTGCCGACTTCGTGAACTTTGTCGACCGCTCCTTTTAAATTCTCATTCGTTCTAAGCTTTTCGATCTGTTCGTCCGTATTGTCGAAGATCTTCTTCATCGTTGGATTCTTTTCGAGCTCGTCTTTCAAATCTTTAAAGCCTTGCGCGATCAATCCGCCTGTTCCCTTCAAGAAATCTTTACCCGCTTCGACCGTATTCTTGAACTCGTCACTATTAGAGACTTCGATCACTTTGTTTCTTGCGTTTTCAAGAACTTTCATCGTTTGTTCTTTCGCGTTTTCAAGATTTTGCTTGATCGTTTCTGGCTCGCTATTTTGTTTGAGCCAATCGCGAAGATCGGAAAAGATCTTGCGGATCTGTGCTTGGGCATCGTTGATGATCTTGTCATTTTCCGCGTTGTTGGCCTCTTTCAAAGTTGTGAGCTCATATAAAGACTTTTCTTCGGTATCGGTAATGATCTGGTCGATATCCCCTGCTTCGACATTTTCAGCTTCCGTTTGATACAATTCCTTTTCGTCGTTTTCGCGGCTTCCACCTTCTTCGACATTTTCAGCTTCTGTTTGATATAATTCTTTTTCATTATTCGTTTCTGGCATATATGATCTCCTCTTCTACAGGCTGTTCTTGCAGCGCGTCTACAAGAACTTCATTTTTAACAAATGCAGCTTCTTCTTGTGCCTGTACTTTTTTTTCCTGCACTTGTTCTTTGGCTTGCTTTTGTTTTTCTTCCAGTTCGGTCTTCTTTTTCGAAATCCAATCTTTCGCTGCGTCCATATCTTTGCTCAAGGACTCGCTGGCTTTGCTTACCATCTCTTTTGTTCTCTCATGGACTTCATCGACTGTTTTTGATAAAGAATCCACTGTATTGAGTGGACCGTCTAATTTCTTGATTTCACTTTCCGCTGTCAATAATGTCAAAGATAAGTCTTTCAGCGTATCGATCACAGTACGAATGAGCATGATCAAATAAATTAGAAGGATTACCCCAAGGACGGGAAGCAAATAATTGGCTACTTTTGCGATGGCCGAAAACAATGCATCTATACTCATCCTCATCACCTCAATGTGAATTATAGCATGCCAATGGTATGAACCAAACTGTTTTGAAATAATTTTCAAAAAAATGAAAAGAAGCGAAATCTTATTCCGCTTCTTCTTGAACTTCCTTCTCGAACTGTTCTTTTAACAGATCCTTCAATAAATAAATATCTTTGCTCGACATGAACAAATAGACAGCCGGCCCCATTTCTTTAAGAACTGCGGCGCTCTCTTCATCGATCTTTAAAAGCTTGGCGTTCTCGATCTTATCGAGAAGATCTTGGATCGTAACCGTAATCGTTTCATCTTCCCGTTTCGCGTTGGCAGGAAAATCAAGCAGACAAACTTGATCCGCTTTCGAGAGGGAGCTTGCGAAACGATCTAAAAAGTATTGCAGTCTTGAATACCGATCCGGTTTATACAAAGCGACGACTTTTAAAGACGGATAGCGCTTGCGTGCGGCATCGATCATATATTCGATCGCCGTAGGATGATGGGCGTAATCGTCGATCAAAACCGAAGCGCCAACCTTTTCTTCCACGAATCGGCGGTTGATTCCTTTGTATTCTTGCAAGCCTTCCTCGATCACTTCCGGCTTCATACCGAGCGTATAACTCAGTGCGAAGACGCCAAGCGAATTGATCAAGAATGGATAGCCTGTTTCCGATAAAGACACATGCTGAAGCAACTTTCCATCATGATAGACATCGTATTCGATCCCATCTTCTCCTTGATGGACATTCAACGCTCGAAAATCATTGCCTTCGTACAAGCCATATCGAATTGTCTTGACTGGATAATTCAGCTTCTTTAAATACGGATCATCTCCGCAAATGACGGCGCATGTTTTGATTTGATCGACAAACGACTGGAACGCGCTTAAATAGTCGTCCATATCTTTGTAGTAATCGATATGGTCGAGCTCGATATTCGTTATGATCGCATAATCAGGTCTATAGGCTAAAAAATGACGCTTGAATTCGCAAGATTCCAGAATAAAATTCTTTGCGTCCTCAGGCATATGGCCATGACCATCACCAATCAAAAAGCCCGTGCTTTCAGATTTCGCTAATACAGTCGACAAGATCCCGGTCGTTGTCGATTTTCCATGGGTTCCTGCGACACAGATGGATGTATATCGTTCGAGCAAATGGCCAAGATAGTCATTATAATAATACGTTTTGACTGTAGGATTATCCAATGCCGCCTTGACTTCCGGATGCTTTTCATCGAAAGAGAGTCCGATGATCACCGTGTCGCCATCTTGGATATTGTCCTTGGAAAACGGAAGGATCTCGATCCCTCTTTGTTCTAGGCCATCTTGGGTAAAAATATATTTTTCGATATCGCTGCCGCGCACCTCTTTCTTTTCATCGTGCAAGATCTCAGCTAGCGCAGCCATGCCTGTTCCTTTGATTCCGATAAAATGATATGCCATTATTGCTTCGCCTTCTTTTTCGCGCTCACGCTTTCATCGAGCTCAAGTTCTGTCGTCTCTTGTTTTGCTGGAGCGAGCATATCATCTAGATTCATCTTCGGCTTCTCGCTTTTCTTCTTCACTTCTTGATAGCTTGGGATCGATTCCACAGGCTTAGGCGCAGGAATATTGTTTCCATACATTGGCGAGATGATCTCGACAAGATCGGTGTCGTTTTCCGGTTTAGGAAGCTGGATAGCGTCATGAACTTTATCGAATTGTTTTTGAGAATCCTCCATGTTTCCAAAAATTGGAGAGATCACCGCTTGATACTCCATCTCATCGACTTGCTTGCGTTTGCGGCCAAGCTTAGAACGATCGAAATGATACGGATTTTTGCTTGATTTTGGTTTTGAAGCGATCGAATCTACATCCAAGCCTTCGAATAAGCCTGGCGAAGCAGGCGCTTCTTCTTTATTGACATAGGTTTCATGGACGTTTTCGATATTTTCGACGATTGGCTGTTCTACGATTGGCGCAGTATGCAAAATCGGCGTTTCTTCTTGAAGTGGCGCTTGCGTTTCTTCTATTTCTTCATGGATCGTCTCTTCTCCATTTTCATCCAACTCATCTTCAACATCCTCTTTGAAGATCGCATGCATTAAATCTTTTAACATTCTTTTTCCCCCTTGTTGCGTGTATCCTGTAAAAACGCATCGATTTCTTGTTCGCTCTTGCGAAGAGAAGAAATGAAAGATGCGATTCGTTTTCCATCTTTATAAGCGATAAAACTAGGGATCCCCATGATTCCTTGCTCGATCGCAAGATCAAGTAATTGATCGCGGTCAACGCTGTAAAAATCCATAGCCTCTTCGTACTTTTGTTCAAGGGATGGCATGAATGGCTTAATATATACACAATCAGGACACCAATTGGCTGTAAAAAGGAACACATGGATCCCTGGTTGTTTTAAAACTTGTTCAAACTGTTCAATTGTTTCTATCGATTTCATATCTATTCTCATTTCTTTTGGAAGACAGCACGATAGATCGGCTGTCCTTTTTCAATAAATTTCGCTTCGTATTCCGTGATCGCATCCTCTGGATGCTCTTCTTTTCGAAAGTCGACTTGAAAATCCTTCAATCGGAATCCATACTCCAAAAACATCAAAACCGAGTACTCAAAAAGAGCTCCATTGTCTGTTTTCATTTCGATCCTTCCCGAATCGCTGAGCACTTGAAGGTATTGTCGGATAAAGGAATCGGAAGAAAGCCGACGCTTGGCGTAGCGTTTTTTTGGCCACGGATCCGAGAAGTTTAAATGAATGACATCCACTTCCCCTTCCTTGAACCACTCGCCAAGATCCGCCGCGTCTTCTACGATCAGAGCCAGTTTTTTCTCAGCTGGATCTTCATCGAATTTTTTAGCAGCGATCCCGCCGGCACTTTCGTTTTTTTCGATGGCGATAAAGCCGCTTTCTGGATACATCTTCGCCATATCGAGCGAATATTGCCCCTTGCCGCATCCGATCTCGACATGTAGATCTTTTGTATGAAGACGGCTATGCCATTTCCCTTTCCATTTTGCTGGCTCTTTTTCCAACCGCTGGCTCTTTTCTAAATACTCGACAGCCCACGGCACTTTTCGCATCCGCATTTCGACTACCTTGCCAAAGCGAGGATCGCATCCGCGTAGATGGCGATCGCTTGGATCAAATTCGCTAGCTTTGCGCCTTCATCCCTTTGGTGCGGACCGCCAACAAATTGCTCCGTGCTCTTTTCTTCAAAAGGAAGCTCTGGCCCAAAGGAGACAAAGTTATCGAACATACGAGCATAGGTGCCGCCGCCGATCGTCTTTGGCCCATGGAACATATCTTTCGTATATTTTTGATACACGTTCATCAATTCAGTCACGAGAGGTGAAGATGGATCGACAAACATAGGCACCATGTCCGAATCCAAGTGCACTTCGATGTTTGATTTGAGCGCTTTACACGCATCTTCAAATCGCTCGACGATCGTATTAGCATCGATATCGTTTGGATAGCGGATATCGATCAATACACTCGTTTGATCGTTTTCAATATCGACGATCCCGGTGCTCATCGTTAAAAAGCCCATATATTCGCCATCGATATTGAGGTGTTCCGGTTTTCCTTGCCAGTCTTTGAGCAGAGAATACAGATCGCTAGAGAGCGTGTCGTTAAAGGCGCATCCGACAAAATTCAATAAATGGAGAGCCGCGTTGACGCCATTATATGGCCAAGCGGCATGGGAAAAGATCCCATCGATATGAAGCTGGATCCCTTCTTCGACTTCTTGGATCGAGCCTTTCAAATCGTTGGTTTTCAAGTAGAATTCGAATTGTTCTTTTTGCTGATCGGTAATCGAAGGAACAATGCAATCCGCTTTCCCGATCACGATATTGGGACGCGTTCCCGCTTTCATTTTTTTGATCACCGTATGATCTTTCGAGCTCAAAGTGACATGGGCGCCCCCTTTCTCTCCATAGATCACCGGAAAATCCGCATCCGGAACAAAACCGGTCTGCGGGATCTCTGCATGCTTTTTATAATATTGGATGCATTCCATCCCTGATTCTTCATCGCATCCTGCAATGAGCATGACGCGTTTTTTTAAAGGAACGCGATGATCCTTGAGCAATTTCAACGCGTAATAGGCAGCCAAGGTAGGCCCTTTATCGTCCATGACCCCTCGACCAAACACATATCCATCATCGAGTGTGACCTTTAAAGGTTCTTTGCTCCAATCTTCGCCGATCGGGACGATATCAAGATGCCCCAAGATGCCAACGGTATCTTTTTGCTCTCCATAGCTGATCACGCCAGCATAGCCATCGATATCTTTTGTATCAAAGCCATCTCTTTTGCCCATTTCTAAAAAAGCGTCAAGCGCCTGGCGCGGACCTTGGCCAAAAGGGGCTGAATTGGTTTTGGTTGATAAGTCTCTGATCGAATGGATCGAGACTAGTGTATTTAGATCTTCTAGATAACTAGATTCATATTCTTTCGCAAGATTTAAAAAGTCCATAGTTCCACCTCTTACGGATTATTTTAACACAGATTGGACATGAAAAAAAACCGCCTGTTCATACAGACGGCAGAATCTTATTGTTCTTTTGGTTTTTCGTTTTCTTCTTTATGATGCGGATGTTCGACTTTTTTTGGTTTTGGAAGCAGTGCCTTGGCTGAGACATTGATCCGTCCTTTGTTGTCGATCTCGATCACTTTCACATCGATAATGTCCCCAACCTTCAAGACATCTTCGACTTTATCGACACGATTATGCGAGATCTTGGAGACATGGAGCAGACCATCCGTGTGTCCGAACAAGTTGACAAATGCGCCAAACTTTTCAAGACGAACAACTTTTGCCGCATAGACTTCCCCGACCTTGGCTTCGCGCACGATCTCTTGGATCATTTCTTTGGCATGATCGATCGCCGCTTGATCCGTATGATAGATCACGACTTTGCCATCATCGTCAATATCGATCTTGACATTGTCGCTAGCTGCGATGATTTGATTGATCATCTTACCGCCTGGTCCGATCACATCTTTGATCTTGTCCGGGTCGATCTGCATCATAGCGATCTTCGGTGCGTATTTGGACAATTCTTCTCTAGGCTTAGAAATCGCGCCTTCCATGTTTTTCAAGATTTCCAAACGAGCTTTATGAGCTTGTTGGAGCGCTTCATCAAAGATCTCCTTCGTGATCCCGTTGACTTTGATATCCATCTGCAAAGCGGTGATCCCTTCTGCGGTTCCTGCGACTTTAAAATCCATGTCGCCAAAGTGATCTTCCATTCCTTGGATATCGGTTAATACCGTATAATTTCCAGACTCTTCATCCATGATCAATCCCATGGCGATCCCCGCCACTGGTGCTTTGATCGGAACGCCCGCTGCCATCAATGACATCGATCCAGCGCAAATGCTCGCCTGCGAGGAAGAGCCATTGCTTTCTAAAACATCCGCCACCGTACGGATCGTGTAAGGAAACTCGTCTTGGCTAGGAAGTACTTGGGAAAGCGCTCTTTCTCCTAAAGCCCCATGACCGATCTCACGACGTCCAGGACTTCCCATACGACCTGTTTCGCCTACGCTATATGGAGGGAAATTGTAGTGGTGCATGAAACGTTTGGATTCGACTTCCGTCAAATCGTCAATGATCTGGTTTTCATTCAAGGCCCCTAAAGTCGTCGTTGATAGCACTTGGGTCTCGCCGCGCGTAAATAGTGCGCTTCCATGCACTCGTGGGAGCAAATCGACTTGGGAATCCAATGGGCGGATCTCGTCGATCTTTCTTCCATCCGGGCGGATCTTGTCTTCGATGATCAAGCGACGCACTTCATCGGCTTCGATTTGATGGCAAAGCGCGGCAACTTGTTTTAAGATCGCGGCTTTCTCTTTTTCGTTTTCATATTCTTTTTCTTCAAACGACGAAACGGCTTGGGCTGTGATCTCGTCGATTTTTTCGTAGCGTTCTAGCTTCTTTTCGATCGATACCGCTTCTCGAATCGCCTGTTCGAAATTTTCGCGCACTTCTTTTTCCACATCGGCGTCGAATTGGAAAAGAGGAATATCGCGTTTTGGTTTCCCGATCTTCTCAATGATCGTTTCTTGGAACTCGCATAGCTTTTTTACATTTTCAAAGCCAAACATCAAGGCGTCGAGCATTTCTTGCTCGCTGACTTCTTTGGCGCCGGCTTCGACCATATTCAACGCGTATTTTGTTCCAGCGACCGTTAAATCGATATCGCTTTTCTCGCTTTGCTCAGCGCTTGGATTGACGATCAGTTCCCCATCGATCCGGCCTACCTTGACTCCAGCAATTGGTCCATTGAAAGGAATATCGGAAATACAAAGCGCTAAGGAAGCGCCTAGCATCGCCGCCATTTCGGCGCTCGCGTCTTGATCGACGCTCAAGATCGTATTGACGACTTGCACTTCATTGCGGAATCCTTCCGCGAAAAGCGGCCGGATCGGACGGTCGATCATCCTAGCGCTCAATGTGGCATGTTCGCTAGGTCTACCTTCACGGCGTAAAAATCCGCCTGGGATCTTTCCGACCGAATACAGCTTTTCTTCGAAGCTGACAGTCAGCGGAAAGAAATCGATCCCTTCTTTCGGTGTATTGCTTGCAACAGCCGTAGATAATGTGACTGTATCGCCATAACGGACGATCACAGCTCCATCGGCTTGTTTTGCGATTTCTCCTGTTTCGATCGTGATCTTGCGACCACCTAATTCATAATGAAACTCTTGTTTCGGCATTTCTTCACCTCTTTTTTCACAAATGAAATCATACCACGAATAGTGGCAAAAAAAAAGCAATCGTGAAAACGATTACTTTCTTAGACCTAAACGTGCGATCAACGTTTTATAACGTTCGTTGTCGATTCTCTTCAAGTATGCGAGAAGCTTTTTACGACGGCCAACCATCTTCATCAAACCGCGCATCGAATGATAGTCGTGCTTGTGTTCTTTGAAGTGCTCAGTCAAACGGTTGATCTGTTCTGTCAAAACGGCAACTTGTACTTCAGGCGATCCTGTATCTCCTTCATGACGGGCGAATTCTTTCATGATCGCTTGTTTTTCTGCTTTCAATAACATCGTTCTTTTCTCCTTTATTTCTTGTCGTTTTTCACCGGGTGGATGGTTGGAGTGTCCGAACCACACAGTCAAAAACCTATTCTATTTTATGCGTAAAGGTCTAAAAAATCAACTAAAATACTATTCAATTTTTCCCGGCCTCTTTCATCGCATTTTAAGGCGCCTTCCTGGATCATCAGCTCTCCTTCATATTTTTTCATAAGCGGCTGAGCTTTCTTTTCTAGATCGATCTGATATTTTTCCTCATACGCCTTTAGATCGACACCAAAGCTCGTTCTTAATCCCATCATGATGGCTTCGAAAGGCCCATCTGTTTTTTCTTCTGTCCTGCATGGTCCTAGACGAATATACGTATCGAGATCCTTTGTATTGTGATAGCGCGCCCCTAAAAGTCTTCCACTCGCTCCTGCGCCGATCCCGATAAAATCTTCATCCATCCAATAAGCAAGATTATGCTTGGAATAAGCGCCTTCTTTCGCAAAACTGCTGATTTCATAGTGGTCAAAACCATGCTCTTTGAGCGTTTTGACGATCCATTCATATTCGTCGGCTTCTAGATCCTCATCAAGAGGCTGCATATGGGCTTTGCCAAACGCGGAATTTTCTTCCAAGATCAGTGAATAGATCGAAAGATGCATGATATCAAGTTTCAAAAACTCTTCGATATCCTTTTTTAAGTCGCGTTGGTCTTGAAATGGCAAAGCATACATGAGATCGATCGAGATATTCTCGATTCCATTTCGTTTGAGCGATTCGATCGCTCGTTCGATCATTTCCTTCGTATGCCTTCTTCCAAGTTTTCTAAGAATGTCGTCTTGAAAACTCTGAACACCTAAAGAAACACGGTTGACGCCAAGTTTTTTCATCGCTTTGATCTTGTCTTCATTAAGCGCTTCCGGATTGCATTCGATCGTAAATTCATAATCTTCATGTAAATAAGGGATCAAAGGCGATACGAGTGTTTGCAGTTGATCTTCGCTTAAGATGTTCGGGGTTCCTCCCCCAAGATAAAGGGTACGCAAGCCATCTTGCTTTCGGATCCAAGAAAGAGCGCTTTCAATTTCTTTTTGGATCGTTTCCAACCATGGATCGACGCGTTTTGGATCGTATAAGATCCTACAAAAATCACAATATAGGCAGATCGACTTGCAGAAAGGCACGTGGATATAGCAAGCAAGAGACATTATTCATCATCCATCGAAAGGACAGCCATGAAGGCTTCTTGCGGGATCTCGACTGAGCCGACCATTTTCATGCGCTTCTTTCCTTCTTTTTGTTTTTCCAGCAGCTTCTTCTTTCGGGATATATCGCCCCCATAGCATTTGGCGAGGACATTTTTTCTAAGCGCCTTGATGTTGGTGCGGGCGATGATCTTGCCGCCAATAGCTGCTTGGACCGGGATCTCGAATTGTTGTTTTGGAATGAGATCCTTTAACTTGATTGTCATCGCGTTGCCTCTTCGATACGCGAAATCTTTGAAGACGATCGTTGAGAGGGCGTCGATGATTTGTCCATTAAGCAAGATATCCATCTTGACAAGCTTGCTTGGCCGATATCCTGTAAACGCGTAGTCAAAGCTTGCGTATCCTTTAGTCGAGGATTTAAGTTTATCGAAGAAATCATAAATGATCTCGGAAAGAGGGAGTTCGTATACGATCTGCATTCTAACTTCGTCGATCACTTGCATATCGACATATTCTCCTCTTTTCTTTTGGCAAAGATCCATGATCGCTCCAACATATTCTTTCGGTACGAGGATCTCCGCTTTGACGTAAGGTTCTTCGATGCGGTCAATATTTTGAGCGGGCGGGAGAGCGGCTGGATTGTCGATCGCAACCATTTCGCCATCGGTTTTATAGACATGATAAATAACTGAAGGACTTGTGGCGATCAAATTCAAGTTGTATTCTCGTTCGAGCCGTTCTTCGATCACATCCATATGAAGCAAGCCTAAAAAGCCGCATCGAAATCCAAAACCGAGCGCTTGTGATGTCTCAGGTTCATACTGCAAGGAAGCGTCATTGAGCTTGAGCTTAGCTAAAGCGTCTTTCAAATCGTCATAACGGGCATTATCCACTGGGTACAGTCCGCAATACACCATCGGCTGCATTTGCCGATATCCTTCGAGCGGTTTTTCGGCAGGATTTTCAACATGGGTGATCGTATCGCCGACACGAACGTTTTCGATATTTTTGATCGCGGCGCTGATCCAGCCAACATCGCCTGTCGATAATTCATCTTCTTGGACTTCTTTGGGCGTGCGGACTCCAACTTCGATGACTTCGTACTCGGCGCCGCTAGCCATAAAGCGGATCTTGTCTTTGGGCTTGATCGTCCCGTTTTTAATGCTGACAAAAGCGATAACACCACGATATGGATCATATAAAGAATCAAAGACGAGCGCTTGAAGAGGCGCGTTTGGTTTGCCTGAAGGACTTGGCAGCTTGGCGACGATTTGCTCGAGCACATCCTCGACGCCCTGGCCCGATTTAGCGGAGATTTCTACCGCATCCGAACAATCTAAGCCGATCATATCTTCGATTTCTTTTTTTACAAGCTCTGGCTGAGCGCTTGGTAGATCGATCTTGTTGAGAACTGGCAAGATCTCAAGATCGTTTTCCAAAGCAAGATAGACGTTGGCTAATGTTTGGGCTTGGACACCTTGCGCTGCATCTACAACGAGGATCGCTCCATCGCAAGCAGCCAGCGAGCGACTCACTTCATACGTGAAGTCGACGTGTCCTGGGGTGTCGATCAAATGAAAAATATAGTCTTCTCCATTCTTTGCATGATAGACGAGCTGGACCGCGTTGAGCTTGATCGTGATCCCTCTTTCCCTCTCTAGATCCATCGAATCGAGAAGCTGTTCTTTCATTTCTCGTTTTTCGACAGTATCCGTCATTTCTAAGATACGATCCGCCAATGTCGATTTTCCATGATCGATATGGGCGATAATCGAAAAGTTACGAATGTGTGATTGATCCATAATACCTCCTATTCGGCTGTTTTTCCAAGGAGCGCTCTTCCTTGTCCGTTGATGAAATTTTGGATGGGCATGCTTGGTTTTCCTTCCATCTGGACTTGCTTCAAAGACAAATATCCATGATGGAGTTCTAGATTCAATTCTTTTTTATTAGTTTGTGAAAAACGTCCTGTTTCCACATTTTCTTTTGGAACATAAAGGGCTTGTGTGATCTTGAGCTTTTTTCCATCGACGAGCACATAAGCGCCTGGCTCATCGGATAAGGCGCGGATCTGATTGACGATCTGCTCGTCGCTTTGGGCAAGATCGATCTTTTCTTCTTCCGCTAAAATGATCGGGGCATAGGTTGCTTCGCTTTCCTTTTGTTCTTGAAAGTGCACCTTGCCTAAACACAGTTCCTCTAAATTTTCTTTTAAAAGAGAAGAAGCGGCATCGCCCATCTTTTCAAAGAGCGAGCTCGCGTTGTCGGTTGGCAGGATCTCCACTTTTTTTTGAGCGAAGATCGGCCCGGCGTCCATTTTCTGGACCATTTGCATCAAGGTCATTCCGCTTTCTTTTTTTCCATCCATGATAGCTCTTTGAATAGGAGCACCACCTCGATATTCTGGCAGCAAAGACGCATGCAAATTGACGCATCCGGATTTAGGATGATCAAGAACTGTTTGTGGAACGATTTGTCCATACGCGCAAGTCACGATCATATCGCATGGATGATCCAATATGGCTTGATGATCTTTTTTTATATGTGCAGGCTGAAAGACTGGGATTTGATGTTCTTGAGCGAGCGCTTTGACTTCGCTGAACACGATCTTTTTCTTTCGACCGACTTGTTTGTCTGGCTGTGTCACGACAAGATCGACACTCACATCGGAATCGATCAGAGCTTGAAGAACTTTGGCCGCAATAGCAGGAGTTCCCATGAATATGATATGTTTTTGGTTCATAAATATCCTTTCTCGTTTGGTTCTAAAAACGCTCTACAATGGATTATACACGAATTCTCAACTCTTGTGTTGCTTTCAAGTTTTAATTTTGCTATAATCTCAATGCATTTATGTCAGGAGGTGTACACCAATGCCACAAATCAAATCACAGATGAAACGTGTTAAAACAAACCAAAAGGCGCACGACAGCAATGTTTCAAAGAAATCGGCTTTGAAAACATCGATCAAAAAAGTACGTGCTGCTGTGGAAGCGAAAGATAAAGAAGCCGCAGTCAAAGCTTTTTCTGAATGCACTTCAAAATTGGATTCAGCTGCTGCCAAAGGACTTCGCCACAAAAACTACACGATTCGTCAAAAATCACGTTTGGCAAAACTAATCAACTCGATCGAGGAATAATCCTGATTCTTATTTGAGCTCAAAATAGCGGTGAATAGCCGCCTTTTTTTATACCCGAAAAGCCTCCTAGATCAGGAGGCTTTTCGTTTGAAATTCTGGCATGAGCGACAACGCGAAGTTTTCAAACCCTTCATCCCGATCGATCAGTCCCGTTTTTAACTGATAGTCCAATCTAGCCAGCTGGCTTAGCTCATGAAGAAGCTCATCGGCTTCAAAACGAGACGCTTTTTTCATCATGAGCTGGATGCGATAGGGGTGCGCTTTGGTAAGATCGATGATCTTCTCTTTAGGATACCCTTCATCCATATATACACGGACCTGAAATAAGAAGCGGATCTGTGAAGCGAGCAATGCGATGATTTGGAGCGTTTCCATGTTCTGGGCTCGAAAATTGCGATAATAAGCGATCAATTTTAAACCGTTTTTTTCAAACAGCGCATCGCTCATTTTAAAAACATCTTCGATCGGCTCGCTGGAAACGAGCTTTTGAACCTCTTCTAAATGGATCTCTCCAGGATAAAGGCTTAGTTTATCGATTTCATCAAGGATCCGTTTCGAGTTGGTGCCAATATGGGCGATGAACCACTGCAAAGCTTCGGGATCGATCGAGAGCGAGACTTTTTTGGTCTGTTCCAACACGTATGCTTTTTGATTTTTCGCATCCAAGCTTTTACAGGCGAGCAACGTCGCCTGTTCAAAAAACGGCTGCCATTCTTTCTTTTTCGTAAGTTGATCTTGAACGAGCAAGAAGACAAGGATATCCTCCGTCTCTAAGCGTTCGATCCAATCTTTCGCCTTGACTTCATAATCTACATCCTTTTGGCTCTTGCCAAGAAAATCCGCGTTTTTGATGATGAACAATCTCTTTTCTTCAAACAATGAACGTGTATCAAGCGCATTCAGGATCGTCCCTTGTTCATCTTCTTTGAGATCAAAATTCTTCCGTTCCAAGTCTCTATATTTCTTTTTGATTTCTTCTAGCTTCAGATCCATTCTAGAAGCGTCTTTTCCATAAATGATCATATGCATAGTTTTATTATCTTGAATCATACCCAAAACTTCAAGTGTCTCCATTATATTGATAACCATAATATCCAGCGTCTGTTTCAAGGAACAAATGATTTTTCCATGTCATAAAATGAAGCGCGCCGACATCTTGGGTTTGAAGGATGATCGACGAAACATCGTTCAAATTCGCGATCACTTCGGGACTTGGATGATGGTATCGGTTATCCTTACCCACACTGATCATGGAAAACTTTGGGACGATCCAGTCGATAAAGCGCTTCGATGAGCTCGTATTGGATCCATGATGCCCGACTTTCAAGATATCGCATGGAATGCTTGTATATTGGTCCATCAGCTGTTGTTCAATATTCGAGCTCGCATCGCCCATGAAAAGATAACGAAAACCGTCATATTGAATATAGGTGATCAATGAAGTCTCGTTTTCATCTTCCGCCACGCGGTCGATCAGTAAATTTTGCATGAACGGATATGGGAGCTTCTGCGATGAGTCGGTGATGATCTGCTCGATTTCGATCTTATTTTGCAGACTCTCCAAACCTCCACTATGATCAAAATCATCGTGCGTGAGCAGCAAAAGATCCAACTTGCTTATTCCGCGGTCTTCAAGAAAAGGAAAAACGATCTCCTCGATATTGTCCCGATAGAGATTTTGTCCGCAATCGATCATCGTCGCCGAACGGTTAAAAGGCTCCACCAGCAAAAAGCAGTCCCCCTGTCCTATATTAATCGCAAAAACATGAAAAAATGGAGACATATAAGGCACAAAGAGTAAGGAAACAGTAATGATAAGCGCTAGCTGAATTTGATGCCTTTTCTTGCCTAAACACCAGTGGAAAAGCCAAAACAAAAACAAAGCGAAAATCAAAACGTTAGGATAGACCTTCCATTGCCAAGAGGGCAATTCTACATGAAGAGAGAATGGGACGAGCAGCTTTCCGATCAACAACAATCCATAGATCTTGCGAAGAAACGAGAAGAAAAGAAGTTGAAAGAAATCGATCGAACGAAAATAAAAGGCTTGAAGAAGGGTGTTGATCCATAGCTGCCAGACTTGATTCCCGGTTCGATACAGCAAGATGGAAAGCATTGGAAAGACAAGACAAAGATCTAAGGAGCCATACGGGATCATCAACAAATATACGATCACGAAAAAGGAAAACTGATGCTTCCAATCATCAAAGAGAAGTTTGCCAAACGTATGCAAAATATAGCGGATCAAAGAAGAAGAGAGCACGAACAAGGATCCATACCATACAGCCAAAACGAGCGTGATCCATTGCGCTTTGCGTAGGTCCCATCTTTTTTTAATCGTAGATCGAACCATGTTGAGCAACGCTAAAACGGACACCCCTAAGCTTGCGATCATAGACTCTTTTTCGTGGATCCCATACAAGGCAGACATAAAAAACGGATCGTTTTTTGATTTGAAATGATCATACAATCGGTTTTTGATCGAATCTTTTTGAGCGAGGATGGTATAGTCATCTGCCTGTTCATAAATGCGTTGACTGGCCATATGCTTCTCAAAAGAAAATAGGGTAAAATTCCCTAGCGATTCGATCGCCCGACTCGAGTGGACCCGGATCTGATCTTGATAGTGCAGCTTCTCTGGTTCATATAAAACGATCGTACCGCTCCTATTGCTAGCTAGCGCATAGCCTTTCTTGATCGTGACAACGCTAAAATCTTTAGAGAGATCAAGAGCAGGAGGCGGGAGTTTAGAAACCGAGTTGAGCAAAAAAAGAGATAAAAATAGAAAGAGGAGTTTTTTTTGATGAAAACGGATCCATAAAAATAGGATCAGAAAGACAAAAAGAAAAAATGCATAATACAAGTCTGGAATAGTTACTAAATAGAAGCAGAGCGACAATACGAAAAAATTCATAAGCAGATCCTTTCTTTGATCTTTTCGAACATCTTTTCGCCGATACCTTTGACATTCATGATATCTTCTAGATTTTGAAAAGTCGCCTGCTCGCGATATTCGATGATCCTTTGAGAAATCGAGGGACCAATACCAGGAAGAGATTGAAGCTGTTCGCTTGAAGCGGAATTGATGGAGATCTTTTGTTCTTCGCTTTTTTCAGGGATCACGATCATATCGTGGTTGGCCAACGTCCGATTCATGGACAAACTGGAAAGATCGGCCGTTTCGCTTGGGCCTCCAGCAAGTTCAAGAAGCATGGAAAGGGTGGAATTGCGCTCTAAAGAATAAGAGCCAGGCTGTTGGATCGCTCCTTTGATCTCGACTTGGATCGTTGATGAAATAGAATTCGACAAGTCGATCGGCGTGCTCCGGCCATAGAAGGAATAAAGAAAGAACAAAAAAAGACACATCCATAAAAGCATGTACTTAATTTGTTTCATGCTTCTACAATACTAGAGCTTTCAAGATTGGTCAACATAAAAAAGAACAGCCCATCGCTGTTCTTTTGCGTTTCTATTTTTCGTTTACTTGACTTCCAGGATCTCGACATCGTAAGGAATTGCCGCTTTTGAGATTGTAACCACATTCCCCGCCTTTTTATCGAGTATCGCTTGAACGACTGGCGATTCGTTTGAGATCTTGCCTTCAAAAGGATCTGCTTCGGTCGTTCCGACGATCGTATACGTCGCCACTTCCCCATCGGAAAGATCTTTAAGCGTCACGACCGATCCGATGCGGACGATTTCTTTGGCGCTTTCATCTTCTTCGATGATTTCCGCTTGCTTCAAAATCGCTTCGACTTCATGAATACGGGCTTCGACTTGCGCTTGGTGTTCTCTGGCTGCGTCATAGTCGGCGTTTTCGGACAAGTCGCCTTGCGCGCGCGCTTCTTGTAGTTCTACGATCACTTGAGGACGAACTGTATGGACGAGCTCATCAAGTTCCCGTTTTAAATCATCGTACCCTTCTTGGGTCACATAAAACTTTTCATTTGCCATTATATATCAGCTCCTTGATTGCTTTTGAAATTATAGCAATTCCAAATCGCTTATTCAATCACTAGCTTTAAATCTTTCACGATCTGTTCATGCTCTTCATACGTTTTCGAATAGTAGACTTTTCCTGGATTTGATTTTACGTTATGGATATCTGCTGCGAAGAACAAGTAGTCGTTCTCTTCAGGAGAAAGAGCGGCCAAGATCGCCTCTTTTCCAGGATTCAAGATCGGTCCAGGCGGAAGTCCCTCGACTTGATAGGTATTGTAAGGCGAATCGACATCATATCTCGTCTCGCAATCGCTCGCGTTTTTGAAATCTTCATAGAGCGCATAACAAACGGTCACCGAAGATTCCAGCTTCATATTCTGTTGTAGACGATTATGGAACACGCCAGAAATCGTCTTCATATCTTCCGCGCTGCCCGATTCAAATTGAATGATGCTCGCTAGCGTTACGACTTGCTCGACACTCATGCCGCTCTGCTCAAAGGCTTCTTTATTTTCTTGATACACGATATTGAATTGATCCAAGAACGCCCGCGTGATCGCATCCAAGCTCATATCTTTATCCAAATAATACGTTTCTGGATACAAGTACCCTTCGAGCTTCACTTTGAGCTGCCCGTTATCCAAAATGCTTGGATCAATAAATGAATACGTCTTGGAAAGCTCTTGAATATAAGCTGGATCGTTCCATAATTGCAAGATCTCTTCTTGCGAATACGGCATGACTTGACTTAGGCTGGCCGCGATCTCTTTCGCCCATGTTCCTTCCGGGATCGTAAAGTGGATCGTTTCTGCCATGATATTAGAAGGATCGGCGATATAAGCTAAGATCTCTTGGACCGACATATTATCTTTTAATAAATAGGTCCCAGCGTAATGCGTTTCATGTCCGCTCATTTTCGCGTATAAAGAGGCGATCGTCGAGTTTTTGATCAAGTCTTCCTTTTGCAGATCTTCTAAAACAGTTGACAAGCTTTCCCCTTCTTGGATCTCGAATTCTTTTTCGATATTGCCTCGGCCCATTGGCCACAAAGCCGAATAGGCATAAAAGGCGAGGCTTCCTGCCGTGATGAGAAGCAGGATAAGGATCCCTAAAATGATCCTTCCGACTTTCACTCGCCGCCTTTTTTTAGGCATCCTCTTCATCCTCGATAAATGTATTGATCACCTCTTGGACCATATCCCATTCTTCATCCGATTCGATTGGCAAAAGCTCGCCTTGATCGTTGTAACGGGAAGCGTAAACTTCTCCTTCTTCATCGTCCGCTCTTTGGAAAACGACGTATTGCGTTCCATCGGGCGCATCGAATGTGAACAAGATCGTCATTTTGACTTCGTTTCCTTCTTCATCTTTTACATATAAACAATTTGAATCTAACATTGTATTCTCCTTTCAAAAAAAGGCGGAAGTTAAAATCCCCCGCCTTTATGATCTAAATAACTTTGCAAGATCTGAACTGCCGCCATTTGATCGATGATCTTCTTTCGCTTTTTACGCGAAACATCCCCTTGGATCAACAACCTCTCTGCGCTTACAGTCGTTAGCCTCTCGTCCCACAATTTGACTTGAATCCCGTGTTCTTCCAACATTTTCGAAAAATCGATCGAGATCTGTCCACGGACCCCAATATCGCCATTCATGTGCTTTGGCAAGCCGAGGACGACTTCCTTTACTTTCTGTTCCTGCAAGATCTTCAAGACTTCCTGCAAACACGCTTCATAATCATCCGATTCAAAACGGACGGTCGTCAAAGCGCGGGCGATCATTTGCAGAGCATCGCTGATCGCAATACCGCAAGTCTTACTGCCAAGATCTAAACCAATGATCTTCGCCATCTCTACTTTTCCAGATAAGCGCGGACGAGCTCTTCAATGATCTCGTAACGTTCAATACGTTGGATCAGATTCCGCGCGTTCTTATGTGAAGAAATATAAGCAGGATCGTTGCTGATCAAATAACCAGCGATCTGATTCTCCGAATTGTAGCCGCGTTCTTCTAAAGCTTGGCTTACCTCTTTCAAAATCGTTTTGATATTTTCGCGTCGAATCTCTTCGGTCGTGAAAGTCATCGTTGCTGTAACGTCTCTCATTCCCATCACACTCCTAACATATTGTCATTGTATACTATCTATTTTAAAAAGAAAAGTGTTTTCATTTCGCAAAAAATTGGGCATTTTCGCCACTTTGGCTATAAAGATTGAATACTTGCTTTCACAAAATCGATCGCTTCTTGAATCATGGAAGCGTCTTTACCACCTGCTTGTGCTAGATCCGGCTTTCCGCCACCATTTCCCTTGCAGATCTGGGCCGCCGATTTGACAAGCGTGCCAGCATTCGCTTTTTTGGCGATCGCTTCTTTTCCGACACCAGAAACAAAGACGACTTTATCGTTGTTGATCGCGTAGAAGAAGACGATCAAATTCGCGTCCTTGCCTTTGAGATCGGCCGCGATTTCTTTCATCGCTTTCCCATCTAGGTTTTTGATTGCTTTGATCAATACATGGAAGCCGTTGATCTCTTCTTGATCCTTGATCCATTCATTGGATTTCAAAGACAAGATTTGATTGTTCATCTTTTCGGCTTCTTTTTGAAGTTCCTTGTATGAATCCATCGTCGAGATCACCTTTTGATCGATCTCTTTGATGCTCTTCTGTTTTAAAGCATCCGCGATCGTTTCTAATTGCTGGTGCTCGTTGGCAAAATCTTGATAAGCGGCAAATCCTGTCTTCGCGCTGATCCGTCTCGAATCGGAACCGATCGATTCTTCCCCAATGATCTTGCAGACACCAATAGCCGAAGTGTTGTTGACATGGGTACCAGCACAAAACTCTTTCGAAGCATCCCCCATCGTTACGACGCGGACCGTATCTCCATATTTTTCGTTGAATAGCGCGGTAGCTCCCGATTTTTTCGCGTCCTCGATCGCCATGATCTCTTTCGTGACTGGATATGCGTCTTCGATATAGCTATTGACGATCGCTTCGACTTCATGAAGCTGTTCTGGTGTGATCTTTTCAAAATGACGGAAATCAAAGCGCAAATAATCAGGCCCTACAAAGCTTCCAGCTTGCTGGATATGCTCCCCGAGCACTTTTTTCAAAGCACTTTGAAGCAAATGGGTGCAGGAGTGATTGGCTGTCGTCTTCATGCGGCGCTTCGCGTCGACTTTTTGTTCGAGAATATCTCCCGTATGCAATGTTCCCTCTTGGACAATAACTTTCAACAAGTGCTGCGAGTTGCGTGTTTTTTGAACATCGACGACATCCGCTTTGACTTCTTCATTTTCGATCACACCAGTATCCGCGACTTGTCCACCGCTTTCTGCATAGAAGCAAGTTTGATCAAAGATCACTTCTCCTTCTCCTTGCAGGGAATCGACCATTTCTCCTTCTTTGAATAGAGCGATCACTTGTCCAGGACAAGCAAGCGTATCATAACCGACAAATTCAGAAGGTGTCGTAAAATTCATCAAAGCTTCGTTTTGCGCGTTGAATGAATCTTTCGTATTTCGAGCGTTGCGCGCTCTTTCTTTTTGTTCTTTCATGCAGGCATCGAATTCTTCGCGCGAGATCGTCAATCCATTTTCTTCGGCGATTTCTTGTGTCAACTCGAATGGGAAGCCATATGTATCGTACAGAGTGAAGACGACATCTCCTCCAAGTTTGCCATCTTTTGCGTTCTTGATCTCTTCATCAAGCATCGATTGACCCACCTTCAATGTCTTTTTAAATGTTTCCTCTTCATTTTTGATGAGCTTCTCGTTCATCGAAGTATGTTCTTGCAAATATGGATAGAAATCTTTCATTACCTCGTTGACAACGGGAACAAGCTTATAGAGGAATGGTTCATCGATCCCGAGCTTCAATCCATAACGAGCCGCTCTTCTAAGCACACGGCGCAGTACATAGCCTCGTCCGCTGTTGGAGAAATTGGCGCCATCGCTTAAAGCGAATACGATCGTTCGGATGTGATCGGCAATGACCCGATAAGCCATTTTATATTCTCCTTCATAAGGGTATTTGGCGTATTTCTCGGTTGCGTGAATGATTGGCAAGAAAAGATCTGTATCAAAGTTCGTCTCTCCATCTTGTATAAGAGCGACCAAGCGTTCCAATCCCATCCCCGTATCGATGTTTTTTTGTGGAAGTTCTTTATATTCTTTGCGGTCGATCGCAGGATCGCAGTTGAATTGCGAGAATACGACATTCCACACTTCGACATAACGGTCGTTCTCTAGCTCTTCAAAAAAGAGCCGTTCTCCTAAGTGTTCTGGATCGTATTTTTCGCCACGATCGAAGAATATTTCTGAATCCGGACCTCCTGGACCTTTTCCGATTTCCCAAAAGTTCTCATCTGTTTTTAGAATATGACTTGGGTCGACTTTGCATACTTCTGTCCAGATCCGATAAGCGTCCTCATCATCTGTATAGACAGAAACATAAAGACGATCTTTATCAATGCCCATCCATTCTTCGCTAGTCAAAAATTCCCAAGCGAATGGGATCGCTTCTTCTTTGAAATAATCACCGATCGAAAAGTTTCCGAGCATTTCGAAAAACGTATGGTGTCTTGCTGTTTTTCCGACATTTTCAATATCGTTGGTGCGGATACTTTTCTGCGCGTTGGCGATCCGATTACAGCGTGGTTTTTGCGAACCATCAAAATACTTTTTAAGAGCCGCGACTCCAGCATTGATCCATAAAAGCGTTGGATCATTGTCTGGGATCAAGCTCGCGCCAGGTTCGATCATATGTCCTTTGGACGCGAAATAATCCAAAAACATTTGTCGAACTTGATTTCCTGTTAATTGTTTCATTGTTCTCCTCCCATAAAAAAACGTCCCTAAATTTAGGAACGTTGATCACGCGGTACCATCCTAATTCATTCTTCAATAAAGAATGCGCTTGATTCTTCGATAACGCGAAGAGCGGTTCAACTCCAAAGCAGCCTTCAAAAAAAAGATCTTCAAGGTTTTCACCAGCCACCTTGTCTCTGCAAAGATCTGATCTTCTACTCCTCTTTTTCATTGTCAAACTACTCGTATCTTAACAAAAAAGAATCCTAAAATCAATCCAGGGCAAGCTTTGGATCCAACTTTTCTTGCAAGGTGGTCCTTCGAATCGAAGTGTTGGCTTGACGCACTTTTTCTTCAAAGAGCCTTTGATCTCCCAAAAGAAGAAGTTCTTTTTTCGCCCGGGATATAGCGGTATACAACAAGCGCTTATTCATCATGAAGCTCGCTTGATCGGCGACTACGCAGATCACATTCGAATATTCGCTTCCTTGCGATTTATGAACACTGATACAATAGGCGAGTGTCAAATAATATAAAATATCTTGATCAAAATCGACGATCTGTTCTCCAAAATCCACACTGATCACACTGTTTACAATTTGAACGATCACGCCCATATCTCCATTATAGACATCATCTTCGGGCATGTTTTTCAAAAGCATCACCCTATCGTTTTCCCGGAACAAATAGGTCCCGATCTTCCATTCTTTTTTATCGGAGGCTGGTGGATTCAAAAGAAGCTGCAAAGTTTGATTGATCGCGTCTATGCCTGCGCTCCCTTTGTATTTTGGCGCGATGACCTGCACTTTTTCTCTTTCGAAGCGGTCCATTCGTTGAAGATATTGCGTGATCATCGACATCACATCATATGAACGGCATCCCTGAAACTTGACACCATCTTCATAATGACATCTTGTTTCTTCTCTAATATTTTGAGCTAAGAGCGGAATACCGGACCCGCTGGACTGTCGAAAGATCTTTTCAAGATGGATCAAAGGAAACTGCTTGGAATCGATCAAGTCATTGAACACTTTTCCCGGGCCAACGCTTTCTAGCTGATCCTCGTCTCCGATCAACAAGATCCGTGTATGCGAAGGTAGCGCGAGTAAAAGCTGAGAAAATACGTGAGTATCGACCATCGAGGTCTCATCGACGATCAAAAAGTCGATGTCGAGAGGATCGTTTACATTTTTCTTGAACGAATTATCTTCTAGATTCCACTGCAGAAGTGAGTGGATCGTTTTCGAGTCGTTTTGCGACAATTGATACAATCGTTTGCTCGCTCTACCTGTCGGCGCGCATAACTGCACGATAGCGCTCGGAAATAAAGATTTCAGCAGCGCGAGGATCCCTTTGACGATCGTTGTCTTCCCAGTTCCTGGTCCGCCATTCAAGATCATAAAAGAATGATTGAAAAATTCCTTGATCGCCCTTTTTTGCGTTGGATCATATTCGATGGCGTAGGCGAATTCGACTTCTTCGATTTTCTCCTCGAGGATGGCCTCATCGATCGGTTCCACTTTGAATTGATGTTCTAAGATCGAACGGGCGATCGTTTTTTCTTCGCTTAATAAATGATATGGATAAAACTTGCCTCGATCGTACTCTAGGCGTTCTTTTTCGATCAGCCGTTGGATCGATTCTTCAAAATCTTCTTGATTCAACCCTGAAAACATGGCTCGAAGCGGCGCATATTCGATAAATGTATCCCCGCTCTTCATCGTGTGGCTTTGGATCGCTTCATGGATCCTCGCGTCGATCCTTCGAAAATCACGAAGATCGATATTGAGATGATCTGCGACTTTTTCTGAACTTTTATATCCAAAACCATAGACTTCGTAATATGGAGTGAAAGGATCATCCTGAAGAACATCTAGCACATTGTCGTATTGTTCTTCAAGCGTCTGGATCTGCCGTTCAGAAAGTCCGAGTTCTACTAGTTCCAAATACGTCTTTGAAAATCCAGCAAATGCCGCTAAGCCTTCTTCAATGATCTCGATCTTCTTTTTTGGGAAGCCATCCAGCTGCTTTAATAAGCTCGGATCTTCGCTTAGTCGACTGAGCGTGTCTTCGCCAAACGTCTCATAAATCTTTTCGGCGCTTTTCTTTCCGATCGTCGGAAAACGGGAAGAAGAAAGAAAAGCGATGATCGCTTCTTTTTGCGTAGGAAGGATCTTTTGCGCTCCTTCGATCATGAATTGAGTCCCATATCGAGGATGCTCCCCGAAGTGCCCGATCAATTCATATTCAAAATCGACTTCAGGCGCACTAAGCTTCCCAGCCCCTACAAAGCGATGATACGTATCGGATTGCAAAAAGGTTCCGACCATGAACATTTGATCCGGACTCGTATAGCGTATGGAAACGAGTTTCGCTTTGAGCTTAGTCTCGCTCATGTCTCAATTCCTCATAACGCTGCAAGATCGTATCGTGAAGGATTTTCCCTTCTTTATATACAATATCGATCACGCCTCCTCCAAGACACAGCTCGCCATCATAAAGGACGGCTTCTTGCCCTTCCGTGACGCCCTCGATTCCTTGAGGGTAAGAAAGCAGCACACTGTCGTTCGTGATCCACTTGAGTTTTACGTCTTGATCTTTTTGACGATATCGAAACTTGCATGTAAGCTCTTGCGGGATCGATGTTTTATCCTCGACGATCCAGTTGATGTTTTTGATAAGCGCTTGATCGGAAGAAAGCCATTGTTTTTGCGTATGGTGCGTGACAAATAGACGATTCGTTTCTACATCTTTGCCGGTCACGAACCATGGGCCTTTTTCGTGATCGATGTTAAGTCCTTTGCGCTGTCCGATCGTATAATACAATACCCCCATATGTTCTCCGACAACTTTTCCCGTGTTGATATCGATGATTTCTCCAGGTTTGGATGGCAAATAGTTGCTCAAGAATTCTCGAAAGTTCCGCTCGCCAATAAAGCATATCCCGGTGCTATCTTTTTTCTTCATCACGCTTTCTAGATCAAGCTCTTCGGCGAGCTTGCGGACTTCCGGCTTTGTGATATTACCAAGGGGAAAGAGCGTTTTAGCGATCGCTTCAGGCGCTACTTGGCATAAAAAATACGTTTGATCTTTATTTGTGTCGGCTGCCCGTGCAAGATAGGTAAAGCCATCTTTTTGTTGAGTGCTCGCATAATGCCCGGTAGCAACCATATCGTACCCATGATCCATCGCGTATTGGAAAAAAGCGTCAAATTTAATGTATTGATTGCATAAAATATCAGGATTGGGCGTTCTTCCTTTTTTATATTCTTCTAAAAATGTCAAAAAGACTTTATTCCAGTAGTCTTCGATAAAATCGACTCGATCTAAAGTCAAGCCTAGATGTTCTGCGACCGCTTTGGCGTCGAGATAGTCTTGTTCTTGAGGACAAATATCCGATTGGATCAATGGATTCCCTAAAATATCGTTGTTGGCAAAACTATCCCAATTGCGCATAAAACAGCAAGTTACGTCATATCCTTGCTTTTGTAAAAGATAAGCAGCTATGGCAGAGTCGACCCCGCCGCTCAACCCTAATAAGACTTTCATGCTTTCCTCCTATTTTATAAAAAAAAACAAGCAGCTCGGCTGCTTGATGATTGCAAATGGTGCCCAGGACCGGACTCGAACCGGTACGGTATCGCTACCGGTGGATTTTGAGTCCACTGCGTCTACCAATTTCACCACCCGGGCATGAATCTCTGTTCGTTGATTGCCTATTCATAATAGCAAACAGAGAATCGATTTTCAACACTTTTTTAAAAAAAGTTGAAATTTTAATGGTTGATTCACGCTTTCCCCAATTTTTTTAAGGAGAACTTCGATAGCGTCAGGATCGATATCGACAAGATCCGTATAAAAACGCAAGATCGAAGGCACCTGAATCTGCTCTAAGGAATGCAGGATCAAAAAAAGATCGCTTTCATGGAAATCTTTGCGGTAAATCACATGGATCTTTTTGTTTTGAAGGGGCTGGTTTTGGATCTCTTCTGAAAAGATTTGACAAACGGGATCAAAGGTATCCTTGAGCAATTGCTTCGTTTTCGGATAAAAGCCGGTTCGATACAGCTGCTCAAAAACTTCTTTTTTCGTGATCAAAGCTCGTTGAGCCAGTTCGATTTGATTCGTATCCTTCAACCATAAAGAAGCACAGACGATTTCTTTTTCTTGATCGATCGAATAGATCGGCGTCATTTTTGTGGTTTGTCCGATTTCGCAAATGGCCTCTCTCGACGTTTTCCATCTCCACTCGATCCGTTCGCTGATCTCTTCTATTTTTGAGATCCATTCTTTTTCTTCAAGAACGATCGAAAAACGACAATCTAGGTTTTCTAGTACTAACAGCAAGTTCTTTAGATCATCATTTGAATGAATCACCGATTCAAGATCATACAAGTCGATAGCGGACCATTCTTTAGATAGGGAGGCGATCCAGTCGATGCATGTTTCGATCGAATCCGTGGCGAAGTGTTTTCCTAAAGAAAGGGACAGCTTGCCTAGCTTTAGATCGTTGTCATCGATAAATTCGAATGCTTTATTTTCCATAGCCTCTCGTATGGGAGCATCAAAAATATCATTGCTCCAAAAACGGCCCACATAAGAGGCGACGATCTTTTGTTTCAAACTTTCTAGATCCATCGATGTTCCTTCGATTCTCTCAGAAGAAAGTTTCCGGACATTCGTGCGTTGAACACGATATAAGATGAACGCTTTGGCTTCTTGCACATATCCGCTTTGGGCTAAAACGCTTTCCACACTATCTTGGATCTGTTCGACTTGAATATAGCCATCTTCGATCTTGTTTTTGAAGTCGGCGCTCACTTTTAAAGCTAAAAGTTCGATAATTTGAGGATCTTGGATCGTGTTTTGAGATTGAAACGCTTTTTCGATTGCGGCGATGATCTTCTTTAGATCAAAATCGACGAACGTCCCATCTCTTTTTTCGACTTTAAGTATTTGCATATCGGATCTCTATTTCTTTCACATAGTGTTGACAGCGCTCTTTTTCTACGAGAATCGTTTCGTTTTGGAGCGATGTATCAACATGCCATATCCATTTGAACGATTTATCAAGATAGCCCGCCATCTCTTCAAGTCCGCCTTCAAACAGATCAAGCGCAAGCCTTGTTTCAACGACCGTACGATCCGGGATCGTTTTCAGGATCTGCAATGTTTGTTCGATCAGCGAGAAGTCAAAGAAGTCCATCCCTGTTTTTTTTGCGTAGAGTCGAGGGGGGCTTTTAAAGTTGAACCAGATTCTATCCACTGCGTTTTCTTCGATCCATTGCTTCAAAACCTTTGGCTTCGTTCCATTGGTTTTTAAAATGATCGTATACCCCATCTGTTTGACATAGATAAAGAAATGTGAGAGTTCTGGATTCAAGCACGCTTCGCCTCCTTGAATGCAAAGCGCTGATAAAAAGTGTTTTCTCTCCTCTAAAAACGCGCTGACTTTTTCCATTATTAGAGGTGTTTTGGATTCTTTGAGATAGACTAGATCTTTTCTTGGACAATCTGGGCAACGAAGATTACATCCAGCTGTATAGAGACAAGCGCTCAGTTTTCCTGGTTCATGACCAACACATAAAGGATCTAAATCATAAAATCGAAATTCATCGAGTTTCCAAGCCGCATAAGCGCTAACATTGGCACTCAAAAGAGAATATGTGTTTTGAAAAACATCTAGTTGTTCTCTATCCATGCTTGTTGTGACCTTAGTCCACCAATCAGCCCGCATTTGATATATGGTCGGCATGATTTGCGCGCACGCATTGGTTGGATATAGATGCTTTAGACGTTTATCTACTTTCGAGGGCACAGTTTTGATATAGCCTAGATTTTCGAGCTTTTGCACGTTCTTGGTAACGGTCCCTTTATCGTATTGGCCATTTTCGACGATGCGCTGCATCGAGACCCCTTCTTCTTCATAAATTGCGAATAAAACGGGAAGCTGGGCGTATGTCAGTTTCAATGGTTCGAGCTTGCGGTCGAAATACTTTTGGGTGTTTCGATACAAGATGCTGATATCCATCATGATATCGCTTTTATGCGCGTGTTCTTGTTTCATCATCAAAAAGAAAAGAAGGCGACCCTTCTTTTACTGAACTTTAGCATCCACATTTTCATCTCGGACAACCACATCGTGAGCCCCGCCTTCGACGATACTTGTTGAAGAAACGAGCGTGACTTTGGCATCTCGTTGAAGTTCTGGTATCGTCAAGCATCCGCAGTTGCACATCGTATGTTTGATCTTCGATAAGGTCAAAGCGACATTGTCTCGAAGCGACCCAGCGTAAGGTACAAATGAATCGACACCTTCGACAAAGGACATCTTTCCTTCTCCACCAACATCATAACGCTGCCAGTTGCGCGCTCTTGCCGAACCTTCGCCCCAATACTCTTTCATATAGTTTCCATTGATGCTCACGCGTTTGTTTGGCGCTTCTTTAAAACGTGCAAAATAACGACCTAACATAACGAAATCGGCTCCGAAGGCTAAAGCGAGTGTGATATGGTAATCGTGTACGATCCCGCCATCCGAACAAATCGGAATATAGATTCCGGTATTTTTGAAATACTCATCGCGCGCGTTAGCTACATCGAGGGTCGCTGTCGCTTGTCCACGACCGATTCCTTTTTGTTCGCGGGTGATGCAGATCGAGCCTCCACCGATCCCGACTTTGATAAAATCCGCACCTGCCTCGGCCAAGAAGCGGAATCCATCGCCATCGACGACATTTCCTGCGCCGATCTTCACACTATCGCCATAATGTTCGCGCACCCATTGGATCGTATCTTTTTGCCAGCAGGAATAACCTTCGGAAGAGTCGATCACGAGTACATCGACGCCTGCTTCCACAAGGGCTGGAACGCGTTGAGCGTAGTCTCTTGTATTGATTCCGGCTCCAACGATATAGCGCTTGTTTTCATCCAAAAGCTCATTTGGATTTTCTTTATGGGAATCATAGTCTTTACGGAACACGAACGCTTTTAAGCGCTGATTCTCATCGACGATAGGAAGCTGATTGAGTTTATGTTCCCAAATGATATCGTTGGCTTCAGAAAGAGAGATGCCATCCTTTCCAACGATCAGCTTGTCGAACGCGGTCATGAAATCTTTGACTTTGGTGTTCTTATCCATACGAGATTCGCGGAAATCGCGCGAAGTGACCAACCCCACAAGCTTTCCATCTCTTTTTCCTGTATCTGTCACGGCCATCGTCGAGTGACCCGTTTTCTTTTTCAAAGCGAGAACATCGGCAAGCGTGCTATCCAAAGAAAGGTTTGAATCACTGCCGACAAATCCTGCTTTCGACGCTTTTACATTTCGGACCATTTCCGCTTGGCTTTCAATTGGCTGCGAGCCATAAATAAAGCTGACTCCCCCTTCTCTAGATAGGGCGCAAGCCATTTCTTCGCCACTGACAGCCTGCATGACAGCGGAAACCATAGGAATATTTAAAGATAAAGCGGGTTCTTCTCCTTTTTTGAATTTGACCAAAGGCGTTTTCAAGGAGACGTTGTCGGGTGTACAATCGGGTCCAGAATAGCCTGGCACAAGCAAGTATTCGCTAAATGTTCTAGATGGTTCTTTGAAAAATTTTGCCATAGTTCCTCCAAATATTTTCTAACATTATATCACACCGAAATTGGCATTCAACCTCGAGTCTTTCGTTTACTCTTGTCCTAGATGGTAGATCAATACACTGTAAGGGGCGATGATCAAGTTTTGATTGTATGGATCGTTCGAATTTCCATTATCGAAGATGACTTTCCCTTTTTCGTTCATAAAGTATTGAAAGCTGTTGCTGGTCGGATTGAAAAATACGTAATTCCGATCGTTGTCTTTGTTGGTTTTATAAACGAGCACTTGGTTTTCGATCATTTCGAAGCTGACATTGTTCGCGATCTCTTCGCTTGTTTTCAAGCGGAATGAAGGGTGTTCCTTGCGGATCTTGATCAACTCTTTGGTATCTTTCGTGATCGTTTGATGGAAATTCCGCCTAGTATAGTCGATGCTGTTGACGGCATCCGGCTGATTGTATGAATTGCCGATGTTGTTTTTTGTTCGACCAAATTCTTGACCGGAATGAATGAATGCGATTCCTTGCGCCAACAACACCATCGCGTTGGCTAAGATCTGCCGCTTCTCTCTTAGATCTCTTCCTTCCCCTTGGCAAGCGACCCTGTTTTTATCCCATAGTGTATGGTTGTCATGACATTCGACAAAATTCACGACTTTTTGTGGCGAATTGAAGACGAAATCTTGACAACTAGCGGCCAAGACTTGCATCGCTTCATTGATCTTCTGGATATTTCCGCTGGCGTAGCCTCGCTGGTGCAAGTCGCTGTTGGAGCCTCGGATCACTTCGCGGAACCGATCAGAAAAATGACCGATATTCGGCATCTGGCTTTGATTCTGCTGACTCGCTCTTTGGTTTTCTGGCAAGAAGCTTGGCATGTTCCATCCTTCTCCATAGATCATAAAACCGGGTTTGATCGAGCGGCAAGTCTGCGCGACTTCATTCATAAAATTGATATCCAAGATCCCCATCAAATCGAATCGAAGCCCATCGATATCGAATGTATGGATGAGTTTGCGGCATGTATTGAGGAAATATCGTTTTGACATGATCGGCTGGGTATCGATATCGTTCCCGCAGCCGCTCCCATTTGAAAACTCGCCATTTTGATTCATCAAAAAATAATAATTTGGAACAAGTGTTTCCAAAGCAAAGCGTTGTTTATCATACACATGATTAAAGACAACATCCAAGTTGACGCGGATCCCGTTTTTATGGCACGTATTGACGAGCCGCGCGAATTCCTGGATCCGACATACAGGGTTGGCTGGATCAAGAGAATAGCTACCTTCCAGCGCTCGAAACTGCATCGGGTCATAGCCCCAATTGTAGTAGAGGTCTTGATGGAATTCGTCGACGCTTCCAAAATCATTGACGGGCATGATCTGCAAATGCGTGATGCCTAGATCTTTGATATAGCTGAATCCCGTATTCTTTAGACGCGTGATCTCGTTTTCTTCGATGAAGCCGACAAATTTTTTGGGATGCGAGACGCCAATATCGCTATGACTTGTCATGTCGCGGATCGATACTTCATAAATGATCGCGTCTGTATTGCTTTGTTGGGGTTCCATTTCTACTTTTTCTGGTAAAGCAAGTGTCGTTTCGTCGATCACGACACTTTTTTGCCCATCCGTCGTAGAAAACATCGTATAAGGATCGATGCACGGGGTCCATGCCCCATTGTAGCGGACTAAAAAAGTATAAGGCACTCCATGCAGGTCGCCTTGGACCTCGACTTTAAAGATGCCTTGGTTTTCACGTTTCAATTCATAGGTTTTGGTTTGCTCGCCTTCATAGAGGCAAAGCACGATCCTTACAGCTGTCGGGGCCCATAAAGCAAAAGTCGTTTTATCTTTTGTATAATGGGCGCCAAGCTGTTCAGTGATATTCGTGAATTCGCGGGCAAATTCAGCTGTTTTCACGATGTGAGCGTACTTGGCTGGTGTTTTCCGGCAAGAATCGCTGTATACATAATATTCGGTGCCAATCGTTAGTGGCTGATCGATCGAGAGTCGATAATGAGTATATCCGTTATAGAGATCCGAGCGTTGCTGCACGCTTAATGGGATCATATTTCCTTCTAGATCTTCAAGATGGAAGCTTTTGCTTTGTCCATCGTAAAAATTCTTTGACATATAGACGTTTATCGTGTTGTATGTATCGATATACGCCTCGTAAGGGTCTTTCATTCGCATAAAAAAAACCGCCTTCCTTTTTTTATTTTAACATGGAGTTTTCATTTTTGTTTCTAGAGATGCTAAAATACCTTCAAAGAAGGAGACTTATATGAAGAAAACGAGAATTGAAAGCGATGTTCTTGGTGAAATCGAAGTTGAAAGCGATAAATATTGGAAATCCCAAACACAGCGGAGTTTGGAGAATTTTAAGATCGGTTCAGAAAAGATGCCTAAGGATCTCATCATGAGTTTTATGTATTTAAAAAAGGCGTGCGCTTTGGCGAACGAAAAGTTTGGCTTGATCTCTTCTTTTCAAAAAGAGGCGATCGTGCATGTTTGTGATGAAGTTCTCAAAGGCAACTATCTTGATCAATTTCCTTTAAGTGTGTGGCAGACGGGTTCGGGAACCCAAACCAATATGAATGTGAATGAAGTGATCACGATGCTTGGCAATGAGTGGGCCCATGAAGAGATCCTGCACCAAAATGATGTGGTCAATTGTTCTCAGTCTTCGAACGATACGTTTCCGGCATCTCTCCATATCATGTGTGTGATGGAGATCCAGAATCTATTATTTCCTGCCTTGGATCGAATGATCAGCGATTTTAAACGGCTCGAAGATGAAAATAAAGGAATCATCAAGATTGGAAGAACGCATCTTCAAGATGCGACACCCCTTTATTTTTCGCAAGAGTTGAGCGGCTATCGGTCGATGCTTGAACACAGTAAAGCCCAACTCGAAGCTGTCCTCCCGTTTTTGCGGGAATTAGCGTGCGGGGCCACCGCAGTTGGCTCTGGGATCAATTGTCCGAAAGGATTTGATCAAATGGTGGATGATCTTTTGAGCGAGTTTTTAAAGGAGTCTTTTGTTCCTGATCCAAATAAATTCCATGCTTTGACAAGCAAAGACGCGTGTGCTTTTTATTCGGGCGCTTTGAAAAGCTTGGCTGCCAATCTTCTAAAGATCGCCAACGATATTCGCTGGCTTGCTTGTGGACCTCGGTGTGGGATCGGCGAAATCGTGATCCCGGCCAATGAGCCAGGTTCTTCGATCATGCCAGGGAAAGTCAATCCTACCCAGTGCGAAGCGCTTAGCATGGTTTGTGTTCAAGTAATGGGAAACGATGGCGCTGTTGGGATCGCAGCGAGTCAAGGAAATTTTGAGTTGAATGTCTATATGCCTTTGATCGCGTACAATTTAGATCAAAGCGCGCGTTTATTAGCGGATGCGATGATTTCTTTTAGTGAGCATCTACTGCAAGGTTTAAAGGCGAATCAAGAGAAAATGGAGTCGAATGTGCATGATTCTTTAATGCTTGTCACGTGTTTGAATCCAGTGATCGGCTATAAAAAAGCGGCACAGGCGGCTCAATATGCTTACCAGAAAGATCTGACTTTAAAAGAAGCGATCGTGCAGCTTGGTTTTTTGAGCGCAGAGCAATTTGATGAATTTGTGGTGCCAGAAAAAATGATCCAAGAATAGATAAAAGAGGAAAGCTGTGGCTTTCCTCTTTTACATGAGTGGTGAAAAGATTCTAAGAATATTTCGAAAATTGCGAACGATCGGATTTGTTTCTTGACATTCTTTTAATGTCACAAGGTGGGATTGTTCAAAGATTTGTTCCAAGTCATGCTTGATGTTCGGAATGCAGCTCGTTTTATAGAGCCAGATCCCACATTCGTAATTGATGTAGTAGGAGCGGAAATCCATATTTACAGTTCCTACTAAAGCACTTTCCTGATCGGATAGGCAAACCTTGCCATGGATAAATCCGGGAATGTATTCGTAAATTTTGACACCTTTTTTAATGAGCAATTCATAATTGCTTTTCGTCACTTCATAGACGAGTTTTTTATCGGGAATGCCTGGTACGACAATTCGAACATCCACTCCATTGTTCACGGCAAGCGTGAGGGCGTTGACCATTTCTGTATCGAGGATCAAATACGGTGTAGTGATCCAGAAAAGGTCGTTGGCCATATTCAGCATATTCAGGTGCATATTTTTGCCGGTATTGTTGTCATCGGTTGGTGAATCTGAAAATGGGATGATGTAGCCTTGTCCCTTGATTTTTTCGTAGTCTTTTTCTGGCAATAAAAAGGAATCGTATTGGGTGTTTTCATTGGATTGATAGTTCCAGATCTGTAAAAAAGCGATTGTGAACATTTCTACGCCTTTTCCTTCGATGCGGATCCCCATATCTTTCCAATACCCAAAGCGTTCTTTTGTGTTAATATATTCATCGGCAATATTGATGCCTCCTGTATAGGCCTTAAGTCCGTCGATGATGATCATTTTTCTATGGTCGCGGTTATTCATCTGGACTGCCAGCTGTGGTCGGATCTTATTGAATGTATAGGTTTTGATTCCTCGTTCGTTTAAGTATTTTTCATAATCTTTTTCAAGATGCGTGATCGTTCCAAAATCATCATAGATCAATCGCACATCGACTCCTTCTTCTACTTTTTGAAGGAGGATATTCAAAATCGTGTCCCACATATGGCCTTGATCTAAAATAAAGGTTTCAAAGAAAATGTAATTCTTCGCTTCTTTGAGATCTTTTTTGATCGACTCGAACATGATTTCCCCTGTATCGAAGTATTTTGTCTTACAGTTTTCATAGACTGGAAAATAGCCGTTGGACCATGCCATCGAGATCATTCGGTCCAATATATGGTCTTCGCCATTTGTTTGTTCGAGCGTCTGGATGTTCTGCATGGCATATTTTTTATAATCGGAATACGCTTGGCGATCTTGAGCCATAAGTGCTTTAGGGATCTTGCGGTTCCCAAAGAGCAAGTAAATAAGTCCTCCAAAAATAGGGACCGCTAAGATCAAGGCGACCCAGAGCAGTTTGGAGCTCGAATCGGAGTCACGGTTGATGACGTGGATGGCCATGATAATGCTTAAGATGACCATGATCACATAGAAAAATGTAAAACGGGTTGAAAAATAGGTCACGATCACACCTAGACAGATCACCTGGATCAATAGGGATGCGACGATATAAAATGCTTTTTGTTTTAAGAGTTTAAATATCCTTCTCATAACTACCTCGTCGAAATTATAGCATACTCTTTTCATTCCAATTCTTAAGAAACAATTAGAATATTTATAATAAAAAAAAGCCAGCAAGTCTGTCTTGCTAGCTTCTCTAGAACCGGCAGCGTCCTAT